>ERZ1029884.1-NODE-1-length-287436-cov-119.012412_pt1 | contig 287436 bp, 289 predicted proteins | sample MGYA00519233_ERZ1029884 | MGnify/ENA primary metagenome ERZ1029884 (study PRJEB33666, sample SAMEA4610931) | skin metagenome | biome: Human-associated habitat; feature: Malodor aspect; material: skin | place: Philippines | collected 2015-08 ...
TACGTGAAGGTGGTAGAACAGTAGCATCAGGTGTTGTTACAAAAATCGTTAAATAGTCCTAGCAGTATGGTTGAAAAATCTAAAAAATTTTCATTTTCGAGATGAAGTACTCATATAGCCTGAAAGGCTACTTGCTGAGTCCGAAAACAATAAACTTAGAGAATTAAATTCTTTGAGTGCAAAATTAAAAATTATAAAAAGGAGCGGGCAAGCTTGCTCGCCCTTTTTTATTGTAAAGGAGAGTATATGAAGATAAAAAGAAGACTATCTTATTTTTTCTTATCATTTATGCTAATACTAACTTCTTGTACATCCACAAATACTAATACTGATGAATCATCAAAAGTAGATGATAAAACCCTAGATCAAGCGGCTTCAGATATTTTAGAGGATAATGGACTTATAAATAATGCTATAGAAAAACCAGTTGGTGAGCCTTACGAAGTAGGTGTTACACCGGATGATTATAATATGGATTATGACACATCTAGGCTACTCTCATTAGAGGAGAAAAAATCTAAGTTTTATCCAAAAGATGGGGTAAAGGGTTTATACTTTAATACTTATAGTATAAATAGTCCAGAAACCTACAATAAAATTGTAGATTTGATTGAGGAAACAGATTTAAATGCTGTAGTAATAGATATTAAAGATGACTGGGGTAATGTTACTATGAACTTTGATACAGATGACGAAGATATTCAGTATTCAAAGATAGATATAGTTGATCCTGAAGCTTTGATAGAAAATTTTCATAGCAGAGGTATTTATGTAATAGGAAGGGTTACTACTTTTAAAGATAGTATCATCACAGAAAAACACCCGGACTGGGGCTTTACTCTAGAAGATGGTACCCTGTGGAAAAACGGTCATGAAGAAGCCTTTATGAATCCATTCTTAAAAGAAGTACAAGATTATGATTTAAAAATTGCCAAACTTGCAGCAGAATCTGGCTTTGATGAAATTCAATTTGACTATGTAAGATTTGCTGAAGGTTTTGAAACATTTGGAGATACATTAGATTACTCCAGAGGCGAATTTGAAAATGAAACTGAAATGGATGAAGGTGAAAAAAGAGTAAGTGCTATAACTGGTTTTGTACAAAGAGCCCGTGAAGAGCTACAAGCTTATAATGTTCCAGTATCTATAGACGTATTTGGTTATGCTATGCAAGTACGTCGTGCTGAAGGTATAGGTCAAGACTTTGATCAAATGGCAAATCAAACAGATGTTATGTCAGCTATGATTTATCCATCTCACTGGGGCAGTTGGTCATTTGACATAGAAAAACCAGACTTAGAACCTTATGAATTAGTTTTTAGATACCTAGAAGAAGAGAAAAAAATATTTAATGAAATAGAACATCCACCTGTATCTCGACCATGGATACAAGACTTTACCGCTTCTTGGATAGGAGAAGGAAACTGGATGGAATATGATGGAGATGCTGTACAAGCTCAAATAGATGCAATTTATGATCAAGGACTAAATGAATATTTAATTTGGAATGCAAATAGTGAGTACTCCTCTGGAGTAGATTATTAACAAAAAACTGTAGTAAAATTTACTACAGTTTTATTTTATAGATTTTTGTAACAAATGTTACTGATAATGATATTCTTTACATGTTAAGATAAATATGGAGGATAAGCTATGAAAATTGATATAAATGAAAATATTGCTGAATTAATAGATTCTAATGAAACTTTAAAAAATGATTTAATAAATATTGGTTTTATCGGTTTAGATAATCCATTGATGATAAAAAATATGGCAAGTAAGATGTCAATAAAGCGTGGAGCCAAGCTACTAGGGATTTCAAAAATAGAGACAAAGCTTGAAAATCTTGGATATGAGGTTATTGATTCATCCATGGACAAAGAAGTAGTTGAAAGACAAAAATTAATTAAATCCTATATAAGAAGATTATCAGATGGGGAAGATATAAAAAATGTAAAGAAAGACTTTAAAGAGAAATTCGATGGAGTATCCTCATCTGAGATTATGGATGCTGAAGAAGCACTATTAAATGAAGGTGTGGATAAAGAAGAAGTAAGAAAACTGTGTGATGTCCATTCAGCACTTTTTCATGGGATGACTGAAAGTGAAAATATACCAAAAATCTACGAAAATGTTGTTTTAAAATATTTTAACCATGAGAATGAGAATATAAAAAAAGCTTTAGCGACACAGAGAGCATTATCTTTTGAAGAAAAACTTACAGAAAGTAAAGGATTAAAAAAGTTACTAAATAACCACTATAGAAAAAAAGGTGACTTAATTTATCCCTTACTTAAATCAAAATATAATAAGCCAGGACCTTCAGAAGTAATGTGGGGTGTGGATTATGAAATTTTAAGAAATCTAAGTAAAGCAATTAAAAATAAAGATTTAGACTTATTAGAAAATACTATCGCTAGAGCAGAAGAAATGACCTATAAAGAAGAGAATATATTGTTTCCATTATTAGAGGAAAATCTATCTGACGAAGATTATTCAAACATATATAACGATTTAAGTGAATATGACAAAGATATAAATAATAATCAGAGTAAAACTTCTAACAAAGTATCAAAGCAAAAAGATGAAAATACTGAGGGCTATATATATTTTTCAAAAGGTAGATTAAGAGTAGATCAGCTTGAAGCATTGCTAGATACAATGAATATTGAAATAACTTTTGTAGATGAAGAAGATATCAGCTCCTATTATAATAATCATAATGGGGATAAGGTTTTTAAAAGACCTAAATCATCACTAGGTAGAGATGTATATTCTTGCCATCCACCACAAGCTGAACGTAAGGTAAGAAAAATTATTTCTGACTTGAAATCAGGAGCTAGAGATAAAGTTGTAGTAATTAGAGATATAGGCGGCAGTGATTATACTATAACTTACTATGGAGTTTGGGATAAGGATGGTAATTATAAAGGGATTTTGGAAACTGTTCAAAATATGGACTTTTACAAAAATTACCTAAAAAAGTGGAATAAAATGTAGTTAAATAAAAAAAGTCAAGTGATTAAAAACTATTATTTACTTGACTTTTTTTACTTGGATTATAATCTATGTTTTTTTCTAAATTGTGATGGTGTTTGGCCAACCTTCTTTTTAAATACTTGGTTAAAATATGATTGAGAGTTAAATCCTACTATAGAAGATATTTCCTCCATTGAGTGGTTGGTTGAAATTAATAAATTTTTAGAAATCTCAATTCTTTTTAATATCAAATAATCAATTGGAGTAACTCTGTAAGATTGTTTAAATTCAGAAATAAGATGGAACTTATTCATATAAGCCATAGCTGATAGTTGTTCCAACTTGATATCTTCTGCGTAATTACTATCAATATAATTTTTAATATAGTCTATTTGCCTATTAACTTTTCTATCATGCTTAACTGTAACGATATTTTCAAATTTTCTTAAAAATTCTACTATAAATATAGCAGCCTTAGAATTAGACATAGTCCTTGCAAATATTTTTTCTCCATGAAATTCATCAAATATTTCATCAAAGTAAGATGCATCTAGCTTATCTTCATCAATATTTGCTGAAAAAAAGTTAGTAGACTCAACTTTACCACTATTCTTATTTATTTTGGATAAGGATAAAGACTCAACCCCAAAACCTATTATTTCACAAGTTCCACACGTACCATCTACATAAATGGTATGTCCAATATTTGAATTGATAACTATTATATCATTTTGGTGGACGCTTAAAGTTTCGTTTTCTACAGATAATTTTCCAAATCCTTGCCTAACAAAATAAAAATAAGTAAAAGGGTGAAATTGTATTCTTGAAGAATAATTTCTGTTGTAAGTATTTTTTTGAGCATCTAGTACCTTTATATCTATGTTTGATATGTCATTTTCTTGCTCTATGTCTCTAAAATAAGTGTTTTCTATCATAACCTCAGTTTCCTTTAATTTCATCCTTTATTACTTTATATTAACATTATAATATATATAATTATAAATTTAAAGTAATTTTAAGTATTATGTTTTTTTTCAATTTTTTATTAATTAAATTATATATATTGACCTAGATTACAATTTTTTTATAAATCTAAATTAGCTTAGATTATTTCATATAAAGATATGAATGTTTTTGGAGTACATTTATTATACGATACTTAAAGAAAGACTAAAATTTATAAGAAATATATTAAAAGAAGAGGGAACTGTTTCCAATTCACTGCTCTTAACAGAGTTAGATATTAGTGAATCAACTTTAAGACGTGACTTAGATTACTTGCAGGATAAAGGAGAGATAAAAAGAGTCCGTGGTGGGGCTACTTTAAACAAATTACTTGAAGAAACCAATTATAAGTTTAATGAAACAATTAATATTAAGGCTAAAAAAAATATTGCAAAAAAAGCAAGCCTACTTATCGAAGATGGATTTTATATTTTCTTGGATGCAGGTACTACAACTTACAGTTTAATAGAATTTTTTGTTGATAAAAATATTACCGTTGTAACTAACGGTCTTATGCACTTAGAAAAATTAAGTGCTTTATCTATACCTACTATTTTGTTAGGGGGCAAAGTTAAAGCATCAACATTTATTAGTTATGGCGAGCAGACAATAAATGAGATAAACAATCTAAACTTTGATTTAGCTTTTATAGGTGCAAATGGGGTAGATGATAAAATTTACACAACTGCTGATATAAATGAAGCTTTAATAAAAAAAGCTGCAATAAAAAGTTCAAATAAAGCTTATATATTAGCTGATTCTTCAAAAATAGGAAAAAAATATTTTGCAAATATTTGTAGTTTTGAACAAGCAGAACTAATTAAAGAGGATTAATGATTTATACGCTAACATTAAATCCATCTATAGATTACATCATGAAACTAAATGAATTTAAAGATGGTGCAACTAATAGAAGTTATGAAGATAAAAAATTCCCAGGTGGTAAGGGGATAATGGTTGCAAAGCTTCTTAAAAATTTAGGAGAAGACCCTATAGACTTAGGTTTTTTGGGTGGTTTTACTGAAGAATTTATAAAAAACTCCCTTGATGATCTTGGTATTAAAGAAGATTTTACTAAAATCAAGGGAGATTCAAGAATAAATGTCAAATTAAAATGCCAAGATGAAACTGCGATTAATGCGGGTGGACCTGATATTAATGATGAAGAAATAGCTAGTTTTTTAGAAAAGATAAGTAGTTTAACAAAGGAAGACATATTAGTAATGTCAGGTCCATCCCTCAATCTCTAAATAATGATTTCTATAAGAGAATTCTTGATATAAAAAATATTGATTTTACTATAGATATAGCTGGTAAAGAGCTACTTGATTATCTAGAATATAAGCCTCTTTTGGTAAAGCCCAATATAGACGAACTAGAGGCTATATTTGATACAAAAATGGATGAGACTAATCTTTTATCTTATGCAAAAAAGTTAAAACAATTAGGAGCCCAAAATGTTATCATTTCCATGGGTAAAGAAGGATCTATTTTTATAAGTGATGATATTATTTTAAAGGCAAATTCTATTGATGGTAAGCTTATTAACTCAGTAGGCGCAGGGGATAGCATGGTTGGTGGTTTTGTTTATGGTATAAAAAATGGTCTAAACAAAAGAGAAGCTTACAAGCTAGCTGTAGCTTGTGGAACAGCAACGGCCTTTAGTGAAGATATAGCAAGTAGAGATTATATATATGAAATATTAGAAAACGTAGAGGTAAACGAATATGGAAATTAGAGACCTACTAAAAAAAGAGCTAATGATCTTAGATTTAAAGGCTGATAATAAAAAAGATGCCATAGAAGAATTAGCTGAAAAATTTTACGAACATGGTTATGTAAATTCAAAAGAAGAGTTTGCAGATGGATTAAGGGCCAGAGAAGAGCAAGGCTCAACAGCCCTAGGAGATGGGGTAGTTATTCCTCACTCAAAAAATAAAACCGTAAAAGAACCTTGCAGTATTGTTTGCTAGGAAAAATAATGGGCTAGATTACGAAGCTTTAGATGGGGAAGATACCTTGTATTCTTTGCCATTGCAGCTCCTGATGGAGAAAATAATCTCCATGTTGAGACTCTAGCATAATTATCAAAGATGATAATGAAAGCTGGCTTTGTAGATGAGCTTAGAAAAGTAAAGAGCCCAGATGAAGTATATAAAGTAATTGATAAATATTCTGAAAATAAAGAAAAAACAGTTGTAGAAAATACCTATACATCAGAAACTACTGCTTCAAAAACTGATGAAATATCAAATAATGCACAAAAAGATTTTATAGTAGCATAACAGCTTGTCCAAATGGTATAGCCCATACTTACATGGCTCAAGAAGGACTTGAAGAAGCTGCTAGAAAAGCTGGAGTGGATATAAAAGTAGAAACTAATGGATCAGATGGCATTAAAAACAGATTAACTGATGATGATATAAAAAATGCTAAGGCTGTAATAATTGCTGCTGATAAGAAGGTAGAAACAGATAGATTTGATGGCAAAAAAGTTATTCAAAGACCAGTTTCTGATGGTATAAGAAAAGCTGATGAACTTATAAGCAGAGCTATAAAGGGAGATGCTAATATTTTCCATAGTCAGAATAATGGCAATGAGGACTACGCAAAAAGCTCTCAGGATTCCCAAACTGTATGGCAAAAAATAATATATGGCGATATGATGAATGGTATCAGTCACATGCTCCCATTTGTTATAGGTGGGGGAATACTTCTTGCTATTTCCTTCTTATTTGAAAGATTTATGGGGGACAGTTCACCAGTATTTACAGTTTTAAATGATTTAGGTGCTGATGCCATGAGCTTTTTAATACCAATTCTTGCTGGATATATAGCAATGTCTATTGGAGATATACCAGCCTTAATGCCTGGTATGAAAGTGTTATTCCATCAGTTGCAATAGGATCTGCAATAGCCGGTGCTTTAGTAGGGGCCTTTAATGTAGAGTCGCCTGCCCCTCATGGTGGAGTATTTGTTCTTCCTGCTATGAGTAGCTTAAACCAAGCCTTATTTTTCCTATTAGCAGTAGCAGTAGGATCTATAATAGGGGCCTTGATTTTAGGAAAGCTTAAGAAAAGACCAGAAGAAAAAATATCATAAATTTATTATAAGGGATTTTACAAAGTGCTTGTAGAATCTCTTTTTATTTTAAGATTCTAAAATTGATTACACAATTATTATAAGTATAGTTTAAGTAATAGAGGTGATTATATGGCTATGATTTCAGAGCAGAAAATTGATGAAATTAGGGCAAGTTCTAATATTGTAGATATAATTGGAGATTATGTTGATCTAAAAAGAGCGGGTTCATCATATAAGGGTCTATGTCCCTTCCACAATGAAAAAACACCTTCTTTTACTGTAGATGAGAAGAAACAATTATTTCACTGCTTCGGATGCGGAGTGGGAGGAGATGTTGTTTCTTTTATTATGCAAAAAGAGGGACTATCATATCCTGAAAGCTTAGAGTATTTGGCCAACAAAGCAGGTATTAGGATGGAATATTCTAATAACTATGAGGCCAACCCTAGAAATAAAGAACTTTATGAAATTAATAAAGACATTATGATGTTTTATTATAAAAATTTGTTGACTAACAAAGAAGCTATTACCTACTTAAAAAACAGGGGTCTTAGTGGCAAGATAGTCAATAGATTTATGCTAGGTTTTGCTAAAAATAGCTGGCAAGACTTGTGCAATTATATAGAGTATAGGGGCTATGACAAAAAAGATTTGGAAGACATAGGACTTATAAAAAAATCTAGCAAGGGAAATTATTATGATAAATATAGAAATAGGATAATTTTCCCGATAATAAACCATTATGGAAATGTAATAGGCTTTGGTGGCAGGGCCATAGCTGAGGAGATGCCAAAATATCTTAACTCACCAGAATCTGATATTTTTAAAAAAAGGTTTAATCTTTATGGCTTAAATATTTTTAAAAAGCAAAAGGGGACTGACATTATCCTTGTAGAAGGGTACATGGATGTCATTGCTTTAAATAATTTTGGTATAGATTATGCTGTAGCAAGTCTAGGAACAGCCCTTACACCTGAACAGGCTAAACTTATTAAGCGCTATGCAGAAAATGTTTATATCTGCTATGACAGGGATAGTGCTGGAATAAATGCAACTAATAAAGCTATAGAAATATTTTTAGATGCTAATGTTAAGCCAAAGATAATTACCTTGGAAGAAGGTCTAGATCCAGATGATTTTATTAAAAAATATGGCAAAGAAGCTTTTCTTGAAAAAAAAGAGAATGCTTTGGATGCCTATAATTATAAGTACAATCAAATATTAGATTTATATGCAAAGGCCAATCCCAATGAGAAATATGAAAAACTTGACTTATTTGTAGAATTTCTTGCAAGTATAGATTCAGATCTTACTCGTGAGATATTTACAAATAATGTATCGACTCTATTTAAGATAGATAAAAGTACTTTAAATCAAGCAGTCGACAAGTATAATACTAATATTAATGAAAAAGAAAACCGAAAGAATTATTATAAAGAAAGAAATGATTCCAAGGTTATAGTTAAAAGTAATCCTCAGAAATTTAACTTCCATGAATTGGAAATATTAAGGCTTATATTTAATCAAAAAGAAGATTACCTAAAAAATCAAGAAATTTTTGATAAGAGCCTTAGTAATGAAAAACTAATTGATATTAAGGACTTTATAGTAGATAAGGACCTAGAAAAGTTTAATCAAAATGATGAGGATCATATATATATACTAAATTATATAAGAGATAATACTAATCCTATCTATCCTAGCGAATTAATTGATAAGATAGAATATTATGAAAAAATTAAGAAGCTGGATAAGTTAAGGTCTCTTAAAAATGAAGCTAAGGGGAGTTTTAATGAGTAGCGATAGCGACAAACTACTTGATGAAGATGTTTTAAATGAAATAATTGAAGAATTTCAAACAATGAGTGAGTCTCAAGACGGTATGATTACCTATACTCAAGTATACACATTTGAAACATTTAAAGAAATAGAAGAAGATAGCAAAAAATACGTTATCTCACAAATAATCAGCAGGGGAATAGAAATTGTCGAAAAGTCTGAGGCAAGTACTGATGAAGATATAGAAGATGATGAAGACCTAAAAGATGACTTAGATGAAGATATATCAGAAGAAGAGGATATAGACGAATCAAAAATTGAAGAAGAAGTGGTCGATGATGATGTCGATAATATCTCTGGTATCAAATTAGATGACCCTGTAAAAATGTATCTAAAAGAAATCGGTAAAGTTTCTTTACTAACAGCAAAAGAAGAAATCCACCTGGCCCGTCAGATGGAAATGGGTGAAATAGCTAGGAAAAAACTAGAAGGTAGTAGTCTTAATAAGCAAAACAAAATGAAATTATCCAATGATATATTCTTTGGAAATTTAGCTAAAGTTATAGAAATAGCCAATGATGAGCTTGTAAATGATGGAAAAATATCAGAAAGTTCTACAAATAATCTAGATGGTATTATTGCCATGGGCAAATTATTTGATGAAATAATGGTTGAAAATCCAGATGTAGAAAAAATTGAAGAACTAAAGGCCAAGGTTTTAATTTGTAAGATTGCTAGCCAATCTATAGAAGAAAGAGAACTATCAATAAGCGATGCAAACTCCTTATGTGATCTTTTTGATTCCTTTGATCATTTGATAAACTTAAATGAAAATGAAGAAGTTGTAACCTATAACTATGAGTTTTTCACAGACTTATTATCAACAGCTGCTAACAATGAATATATAAAAACCAACGATAGGATGATTATAGATAATTTTAAAGAGGCAGCTGCAGTTTCTCAAAGTATAAAAGATAACATAGAAGTAAATGATGAATTTAAAAGAGATATAAAAATCTATTTAGCTGACAGCGACCTAGCTCATATGATTTTAAGGTCAGATCAAATAAGCAGTGAAGATGAACTAAACCTAAAAAGAGCTATTTTAAAGGCAAAAAGAGCAAAGCAAAAATTAGCAGAAACAAACTTAAGATTAGTAGTATCTATTGCTAAAAAATATGTAGGGCGTGGTATGAGTTTCTTAGATCTTATCCAAGAAGGAAATATGGGTCTTATGAAAGCAGTTGATAAATATGATTACAACCGTGGATTTAAATTTTCAACCTATGCCACATGGTGGATTAGACAAGCTATTACTCGTGCTATAGCTGATCAAGCAAGAACTATAAGGATACCAGTTCACATGGTAGAAACTATAAACAAACTTGTAAGGACTCAAAGACAGCTTGTCCAAGACCTAGGACGTGATCCTACAAATGAAGAAATAGCAGAACAAATGGGCATAGAAGTTACTAAAGTTCAAGAAATTCGAAAAATTGCCCAAGAGCCAGTTTCTCTAGAAACTCCAATTGGTGAAGAAGAAGATTCTCACTTAGGTGATTTTATAGAAGATGAAACAGCAGTAAATCCTGATGATGCAGCAAATTATACCATGCTACGTGAACAGTTAAACGATGTTTTATCATGTCTTGGCCAAAGAGAGAAAAGAGTCCTACAATTAAGATTTGGTCTAATAGACGGTACTCCACGTACCCTAGAAGAAGTGGGAAAAGAATTTGATGTAACTCGTGAAAGAATTCGCCAAATAGAGGCCAAGGCCCTAAGAAAGTTAAAATCACCAAACAAAAGCGAAACACTGAAAGACTTTTTATAATGAATGATAAAAAAAGATTAATGGAAATTGTAAATATTATTGACAGAGGAAAAAATGTCATAGACGTAGGAACCGATCATGGATTGGTTCCTTTATATTTGGCGAAAAATGGTATTAGTAAGGATATTTTAGCAACAGATATATCAGCCCCATCCTTAAAAAAGTTAGAGGATAAACTAGATGATGATTTAAGAAAAATAATCAAGACTAAGGTAACTGATGGTTTCAAGGGTATAGATAAAAAAGAAAATCAAATCGCAATTATTGCCGGCATGGGTGGTAATACTATTATTGATATAATAGATGACAGCCTAGATTTTGTAAAAAATCTAGATTATATGGTCCTTGCTTCAAATATTGCTACTGAAAAACTTCGTTCTTATTTAAATAAAAATAATTTTAAAATAATTAGAGACTTTCTGACCTTTGAGCATGGTAAATATTATGATATTCTTAAAGTATCTTATGGCAAAGCCCAAGATCTTTCCCTTGCGGACTTATATTATGGATATGAAAATATTGATAAAAGAAGCAAGTTATTAGAAGAAAAATTAGCTATTGACTATAAAAAAAATCTATCATTTAAAGAAGACATTATAAAAAAATCAGCTAATAAAGATGGTCTTGAAAAAATAAATGAAAGACTACAAGCTATAGATGAGGTATATAAACGATGGAAATAAGAGATTTAATTGATAAACTAATTAAAAAATACCCATTAGATTTACAAGAAGATTGGGATAATTCTGGTCTACAGATTGGAAATTTAGACAATGAGTTAAAAAACATCCTAGTAAGTCTAGATTTAGAAGATGAGGGAGTAGATTTAGCAGTAAAAAATAATTGTAACCTTATAATAACCCACCACCCTTATTTATTTAATGGTACAAAGTCTATTGATTTATCCGATCAATTTTATAATCGTCTAGAAAAAGTAATTAAAAATGATATTACAGTATTTGCCTTGCACACTAACCTTGATATAGCAGATGATGGTTTAAATGATAATTTATGTAACCTTTTAGATATAAAAAATTCTAAAGTTTTAGAAGCAGAAAAAGAAGTGGGTCTTGGCAGGTATGGGGATATTAATCCGGTTAATGCCTATGATTTTTCAAAGAATATAAAAGAAAAATTACAAGCGGAAGAATTAATCTGCTACGGAGATATGAAAAAAACTATTTCTAAGATTGGAGTTTGTGGAGGATCTGGATCTTCACTTTTAGATGATGCTTTAAAGCAAGGTTGCGATCTAATGCTTACAGGTGATGTGCCCTACCATATGGCCATGGACTATTCAAATAGAGGATTAATTATAGTTGATGCAGGACATTTTGCCAGCGAAAACCATGTTGTATATAAATTAAAAGAAGTATTAGAAAATATGACTGATAGAAATGTATATACTTACTCTAAAGGAGATAGTTTTAGGACTTTTATCTAATGCAGATTTTACAAAAATTTAATAAACGGTAAAGTATAGTTTGGAGTAAATCAGACAATCGCGGCTAAGTACGAGGAAAGTCCGTGCACCACAGAGCAAGGATGCTTGATAACGTCAAGTAGGAGTGATCTTCAGGCTAGTGCAACAGAAATATACCGCCGAGTTTACTCGGTAAGGTTGGAAAGGCGAGGTAAGAGCTCACCAGCTATATGGTGACATATAGGCTATGTAAACCCCATCCGGTGCAAGAACGAAGGGATGATAAACAAAGCTTGCTCGGCTTTGATCCAGAATGGTTGTTCGCTTGAGCTTATTGGCAACAATGAGCCTAGATAGATGATTGTCTAATACAGAACACGGCTTATAGATTTGCTCCCTACATAATTATTACAAAATGTAATTATTTTGTTTGTCATATTTTAAATATTTACACTTTTAACTTATATTTTTATATATATTGTAATCTTTAAGGAAGATTTACCAATATTAATAAAGAGATAGCTTAAAAGTGTAATTTTTTTGTAACTTTTTCTTGACACAATTGTTAAGATAGGATAAAATTAACACAGATTTAATTTCAAGACTATTATAACAGTAAAGAAGGGAATCTATTTACCAATGAATAAGAAAAAAATTGGAGCGGCTTTTTCATTAGTTGCTGCAGTAACTGCAGGAGCTACAGCTTATGCTTCAACTATAAATAATTTAGAATCAGACAGAAATACAAACGCTATGTTTACACCAAACTATAGTGATAATACATATGATTACAATTTAGTAAAATCAGATTACACAAGTGATCTTAAAAATACTGCTATTGCAAATGAAACAAGAGTAGTAAAAAATACAGCTGAAAAAGAAGAAGCTGTTGCAAAAGTAGAAGAAAATGCAAAAGATATACTTAAAACTTCTGTAATAAATGTTACTACTAAAAAATCTGAAGCAAAAGAAGATACTGAAGTTGCTAGTGAAGAAGTAGAAGAAACAACAACCGAAGTAGCCGATAACGAATTAGAAACTTCTGATGACGAAGTAATCTTATATGATGATTCGGCTATAGCAGAAGTTGAAGAAGAAAATAGTAAAGCTTTAAGTGCGGATGAAAAAGTAGAAGAGCAAGCAAGTGAAGAAGTTACAGAAGATCAAAAAGATGAAGTTTTAGCTTATGATGATACAAAACTTGATGAAGCTATAGAAGAGCAAAACGAAGAAGACTTAGAAGTTGCTGAAGCAGATTCTGAAGTTGTAAACTACCTTGATAATAATGCTGAAGAAGTAGGAACTCAAACAAGCAAAGAAACTAACCAAATAGTTAGTAAATTTGTAAATGTAGAAGCTTTATATATAAGATCATCAAAATCAATGGCTGATAATACAAATGTTATAAGAACACTTGTAGCTGGAGATAAGGTAGAAGGTGTTATCGAGGGAGATTGGCTAAAAATTGATGAAGGATACTTAAACTTAAAATATCTTTCAAATGATTATCCTCAAAACCTAGTAGATACTATTGAGGCAAGAAAAGCTGCAGAGGCACAAAAAGAGGAAGAAGCACAAGTTAAAAAAGAACAAGAAGCTAAAGCTGCTAAACAAGAACAAGCTAAAGAAAAAGAAGTGAAGGAAGAAAAACAAGAAGCACCAGTAAAATATGGCTCACCATTTAGTGGATGGGTTCACAATACAGCAGTAATCAATGTTAGAGATAAGGCTAAAACTGGTAATATCATCGGGACTTTAGCTAAAGGAGCAAAAGTAGAAGGTGAAATCGCAGATGGTTGGGTAAAAACAACCTACAATGGAAAAACAGCTTTTGTTTCTTCATACTATCTAACAACTGAAGCAGCACAGGAAGCTGAAAAACAAGCTGCCGAAAGTAAGGAAAGTCAACAACAAGACCAACAAGCACCTGTTGTAGAAGAAAACAAAGAAAAACCAGCTGAGGCTCAACAAGCTGCAGCTGAGCAAGTAATTGATGAAGAAGAAATCGTAGCAGAAGAAGCAGCAGCACCAGTTGTTAACCAAAATGGTCAACAAGCTGCAAATATTGCAAGTGGTTTTGCAGGAAGCCCATATGTTTGGGGTGCATCAAACCCATCTGTTGGTTTTGACTGCTCAGGCCTAGTTGTTTATACTTACAAACAATTAGGAGTTAACCTACCACACTCATCACAAGCGCAATTTAACAATGGCTATGCTGTTGGGATAAATAATCTACAACCAGGGGACTTAGTATTTTTCTCAAATCAAAGTGGTGTAGACCATGTTGGTATAGTTACAAGTTCTGATGGTACTTTTATCCACGCATCATCACCAAAATCAGGTGTAAAATACGATAACGTATATAGTAACTATTACCAAAAAGTATTTGCTGGTGCAAGAAGAATATTTTAGTTAGAATAATTATAGCCCTTAGGGGCTTTTTTTATTGCAATAATTATAAGGAGGGAATTAAATGAAAGTGAAATTATTAGCCCATACACCAGATGCAGAGGAACTAATAGCAATTGCGGGAAAACTTTGCTATTCGCCAGTTGGAGTAGATGATATATATCAAAAACTAGATAAAGAATCAACTCAAAAGTATATAGATATGCTTGTTAGCCTAGGTCATGAATCACCTTTAGAACATGCCAGCTTTACTTTTGCAGCAGAAGGTGTTTCTAGAACTCTTACCCATCAGTTAGTTAGACATAGACTAGCTTCATATTCACAGCAATCTCAACGCTATGTAAAAATTGATAGCTTTGAATATATTATTCCACCAGCTATAGAAAAAGATTTAAAGGCCAAAGAAATTTTTATAAAAGCTATGGAAGCTGATCAAAAAACTTATATGGACCTTACAGATATTTTATTTGAAAAAAATTATAATGATCTTATAAATAATGGATTGAGTGAAAAAGAAGCTAAAAGTAAGGCTGAGAAAATATCTATTGAAGATGCTAGATATGTATTCCCAAATGCTTGTGAAACTAAAATAGTTTTTACAATGAATGCTAGAACCTTGCTACATTTTTTCTCCTTAAGGTGTTGTAATAGAGCTCAATGGGAGATTAGAAATTTAGCTTACGAGATGGTTAAAATTTGTAAAAGTATTTACCCTTCTCTATTTAAAAATGCTGGGCCATCTTGCGTAAATGGATCTTGCCCTGAGGGGAAAATGTCTTGTGGTAGAGCTCATGAAGTAAGAGAAAGATATTTAAATATCTAGATTTTATAGGGTATACACATGCAGATTTTAACTACGGATAATATAAAAAATGATTTGATAAAAAAATTAAAAAATAAAAATATTACTAATACCCTTCACATCCTATCAAAACAACCACCAGCAGAGGTTGAATCTTATAAAAAGTATATAATGAAGCGTTGCAATGAATTTGATATTCCCTATAATGATAAAGTTTTTGATCCTGATTCTGATAATGATGATGTTCTAGCCTACACTGATTCTTATGAAAATAATGATGGATTTATCTTATTGCAACCATTTGTTTCATCTAAAGATTTTGATGATTTAAGAAAATATATTAAATTAAAAGATGTAGATGGATTTACTTTTGAATCCTTGGGAAAGAGTATGACAGGTAATCTTAATAGTCTGCCTGCAACTCCTAAAGCTATAATGGAATTTTTAAATTATAATGATATTAGTATAAAAGAAAAGAAGGTAGTTATTGCTAACAATACAAATTTGATTGGTCTTCCCCTAGCTAGTTACTGTTCAAAGCATAGAGCCTATGTTACAGTTTTAAATAGCGCTTATCCAGATCCGCACGAGGCTATAATAAATGCGGATATATTTATTTCCGCTATAGGTAAGGCAAATTATTATGGCAGAGATTATTTTAAAGATGGCCAGATTTTAATAGATGTTGGAACATCTGTAGTTAATGGTAAGATAGTAGGTGACATTAATTATGATCAGTTAGAAGATTTAGATGTTAAGGTACTAACAAGCAAGAAAGGCATAGGAGCAATAACAACATTGACCCTACTTTCTGGCTTAATAGATTAGGAGAGGTAATGCCATTAGTAGAAACTAAGGAAGAGTTAGAAAAATATAAAGAATTTATTAGAAATTCTGAGTATGCAAGACCAATGCAAGACCCAGCTTGGGCTTTTGTTAAAGAAAATTGGTCAAGTGATTATATATATATAGAAGAAAACAAGCAAATTATAGGAGCTATGAGTGTAATTGGGATAAAAAATCCTAATGGAAAATATTTTCTATATGCTCCACGTGGACCAGTATGCGATTTTAAAAACTATGAACTTGTAGATGCACTTATAAAAGAAGCAGATGTTTTAAAAGATAAGTATGATGCTTTTCTACTTAGAATGGATCCAGAAGTAATCTTTGATGAAAAAGCTATATATGAATATGAAAAAAGAGGTTATGATTTTAGAACCTATGGAACTAATCCGCATTCATTTACCCAACCTAGGTATAATATGATTTTACCTATAACTGGGATGAGTGAGGATGAGTTATTTGAAAGTTTTTCATCAGCTACACGTAGAAACATTAGAAAATCATATAGAAATGATATAAAAACAGTAGAAGAAACTAATGAAAAGACCCTAGATCAATTTTATGATTTAACAAAAATCATGGCTGATAGACAGGAAATAGGACATAGGCCAAAAGAGTATTTTAAAAGATTGTTAGACCATATGGGTGGAAGGATATTTACTTCTTACTATGAAGGTGAGGCCTTATCTGCTTCACTATTAGTTCCATATGGCAATAAAGTTTATTATCTATATGCTGCAAGTTCAAATGAAAAAAGAAATAAGATGCCAAACTTTAATATGATATGGGAAGAGATTAAATGGTCACGTGAAAATGGTTATGAGTACTTTGATTTTGGGGGTACATTTTCTCTAGACTCCAAAGACGGCTTATATCGTTTTAAAGAGGGCTTTTGTTATCCGGATAGGTATACCAACTTTATTGGTGAACTGGATGTTGTCTATGATAGAGAAAAATACGAAGAATTTCTAAAATAATAAAAAACCCTTAGGATTTTTAAAATCTTAAGGGTTTCATTCTTTACTTGTAAGACCTAAAGCAACTTCCAAAGCCTTTTCGACATCAGGTAGTTCTGTATTTTGATCTAAATATTCTACATGTCTTATAATATTTTCTTTATCAACTACAAATATAGCTCTATTTACAAGTTTTAGTTCATTTATAAATAGAGAGTAGTCCTTAGCAAAGTCTTGGTATAGATAGTCAGAGACAAATTTTAAAGTTGATATCTCTTTTTCTTTTTCAAAGCGTTTTTGTGCAAAGGGTAAATCATTTGAAACTGTAATTACTGATAAATCACCAGGAAAAGTCTCCTCATTCTTTGATAGTAAAAATGTTTGTAATTCACAAACAGATGTATCTACAGAAGGAACGGCAGATATTATTTTAACCTTACCTTCCTCATTTTTATAAAAATCATAGTCTGATAAATCTTCTAATTTAGCCTTGAAATTTGGAGCAGTGTCATTTACTTTTAGCTTATCGCCATCAACTGTTAATTCAAGTTGTCCAAATTTTACAACTCTATTTGTCATATTATTCTCCTTATTTTCTAATATAGCTTATTTATCTAATTTATATCATATTATAAAAACTAATCATTGTAAAGCAAGAGCTTTTAGGGTATAATTAGTCAGTATGAAAATATAAAAGGAGGGAATATGGCAGACTTAGTATTAAATGCAAATAACAGAGAAGCTACTGGAAAAAATAAAGTTAATAAATTAAGAGCTGAAGAATTAGTTCCAGGAGTTGTTTATGCCAAAGGTGAAGAAAATCTTAATGTTCAAGTTACATCAAGAGACTTCGATAAAATTTTAAGAAAAGCTGGTACATCTACAATTATCACATTAGATGTTGATGGTACTAACAAAGATGTACTTATTAAAGATTACCAAACACATCCATACAAAAATCAATTCTTACACATTGATTTTCAAGCAATTAACCAAAATGAAACAATTAGGGTTAACGTACCAGTTGTACTATTAGGTAGAGAAGATTTAAACATCGAATCAGCAGTATTAGTACAAAACATGGACACTGTAGATGTAGAATGTTTACCAAAATACATTCCACAAACAGCTGAAGTAGATATTACTGAAATTGAAATCGGTGATGCTAAAACTATCGCAGACCTTGATATTTTTGGAAACGAAAACATTATAATTCTTGCTGAAGAAGATGAAGTTATTTGCTCACTACAAGAAGCAACTGAAGAAGAACTTCCAGAAGATGAAGAAGCTGCTGATGTTGATGCTGCTGATGTACCAACTGTTGAAGAAACAGAAGGTGAAGAAGCTGACGACGCTGAGTAATAATAATTTAAAGGCCTTAGGGTCTTTTTTTATTGCCAGAAAGTAACTATGTTTGCTATAATAGATTTATGAATGGAAAGCTAATTGTTTTTGAAGGACCAGATGGATCTGGAAAAACTACGATATTAAAAAAAGTTAATGAAAAACTGACTGATGAGGGCTATAAGTTAACGCTTGTCAGAGAACCCGGCGGTACTGATATTTCTGAAAAGATTAGAGAAATTATTATCGACAATGATAATATAAATATGGCAGCAAAAACTGAAAGTTTACTTTTTGCAGCAAGTAGAGCCCAACTAGTAGAAGAAAAATTAAGACCAGCCCTCGCAAATGGTGAAATAATACTGTGCGATCGCTTTGTCCTAAGCTCCCTCTTATATCAAGGAGTAGGTCGTGGTTTAGGAATAGATGAGGTAAAGGCTATAAATGACTTTGCCATAGGCAATGTGAAACCAGACCTGACTATATTTTTTAATATAGATTACAAAACAGCTTTGGTTCGTAAAAGAGCAAATTTTTCAGCAGATAGGCTAGAAAATGAAGACTTTGATTTTCATAAAATAATTTTTGATGCCTACTTAGATATAGCTGATAGATATAAGGATGACATAAAACAAGTAGATGCCACGCGTTCTATAGAGGAAGTTAGCACTGATGTTTTAAAACTTATAAAAGATTTATTGGAGGATTAGATGAAACTATTAATTTCGATTGTACAAGATGCAGATGTAAATTTCTTGATGGATTCCCTTACAGAAAGTGGCTACAGAGTTACTAGGTTATCTACAACAGGTGGATTTTTAAAAAAAGGTAATACAACCTTATTGATAGGTGTTGAAGAAGAAAAGTTAGATGATGTTTTATCTATTATTGAACACAACTGCAAAAGAAGAAATACCACTACAACCATCATTAACCCGTCAGCAGAAAGCTCACTTTTATCAAATACAGTACCTGTAGACATTACAGTAGGTGGAGCAACAATATTTATTCTAGATGTAGACCAATACATTAGACTATGATAGATTTAGATACACAGATTAATGAAAATTCCCTTTCACATGCCTATATTTTCGAATCATCCAATGAATCATATAACTTAGAATTTGCGAATGATTTTGCTAAAAAAGTATTTGAAAGTAAGGGCGTTTACATAGAAAATAATATAAACCCAGATTTATACATAATAGATAAGGGAAATGATATAATCGATATTGAAAGCGTAAGAGTTCTGCTAAAAGATACAGCCCTAAAACCTTCTAATAATACAATAAAAATTTACATAGTTCACAATGCTCATAATATGAGGACAGAAGGTTTTAATGCTATGCTTAAGACTATAGAAGAGCTAAAAGATTATAATATAATAATCTTTACTACAAAAAATAAGGACTTACTCTTGCCTACCATAAGGTCTAGGTGTCAAATTATAAGGCTAAATGCTTATGAAGCAAAAAGTGATATTGATTTAGAAAAGCTATCAGAAATACTTGCTGAAACATATAGGGGAAATATTAGTCAGTTTTATCAAAATAAGATTTTTTTTGAAAGCTATAAAAATGATAAGACTTTAATATTTGATGGATTAATCGATATATTTCAATTGGTCTTAAAAGAAAAATATACCCCAGACCTAGTAAATGCAAATTTAAATATAAAAAAACTAGCAAATATTAGTCTAAGTCAGCTAGAAGAAATAACAAACCTACTATATACTATTAAGATTGGATTAAAAAATAATATTAACTATGATTTAGCCATAGAGGAAGTTATTTTTAGTATATATAAAGGAGGGATGAGATAGTGAATGTAATTGGAGTTAGATTTAAAGAAACAGGAAAAATATATTATTTTAAAACAGATGATAATGATTTAGCCTACAAAGACAAGGTAATAGTAGAAACAGAAAATGGCATGGAACTAGGTGAGATAGCCCTCATCAATGTAGATATAGAAAAAGAAAACTTCGATCAAGATTTTAGAGAAGTTATAAGACTTGCTACAGATGAAGATATGGACCAACATTTTAAAAATGAATTAGATGCCAAAGATGCCCAAGAAATATGCCAAAAAAAAGCTGACGAATATAAATTAAATATGAAGATAGTAGATTGTGAATATACCTTTGATAGATCAAAGATAACATTCTATTTTACTTCATCAAGAAGAGTTGACTTTAGAGAGTTAGTAAAAGATTTAGCAAGTATATTCAAAAACCGTATAGAACTTAGGCAAATTGGAGTTAGAGATCATGCCAAACTTGTAAAACATTATGGCTCTTGTGGTCAGGAATGTTGCTGCTCAAGATACCTAACAGAATTTGAACCCTTATCTATAAAATGTGCCAAAGATCAAAATATAAGTCTTGATCCATCCAAAATTTCTGGAGTATGTGGAAGGCTTATGTGCTGTTTGGCCTATGAAGAAGATCATTACCTAGAGGTTAAAAAAACAATGCCTAAATACGGGCAAACCGTCGCTACAGAAGATGGTGAGGGTGTAGTAATAGCAAATAACATGGTTCGTGAGTGCTGTAAAGTAAGAATTCAAAATGAGGATGATGAAACTATAGAAAAACACTATAAGGTTTGTGATCTACAAAAAACTAAGCATGAATGATAGTCATTATCACTTTGGATAATTATTTAGAATTTTTTAGTAGAAGTATAATTATACTTGACAAATATTAGGATTAATTGTACAATTTAAATATAAAATAAATAGGAGGTAATTATGGCATACGTAATAGATGAAAATACATGCATTAGCTGTGGAACATGTGCAGGAGAATGTCCAGTAGACGCAATCTCAGCTGGAGATGATGCATACGTAATCGACGCTGATACCTGCATTGATTGTGGAACATGTGCTTCTGTTTGCCCAGTAGATGCAATCGATCCAGAATAAAAATAATACATACAACTTAGACATATTATTATAAATATAAGATGTTAGCAATAGCTAACATCTTTTTTTTGTCCTATTAAGTGAGTTGAGCGAACGAAAGAGAGCGAAATAAAAAAACACCTGCTATGCAGGTGGAGGTACTAAGCTTTAGCTTCAAGCACCAATAAACCTCCTTAAAGTATAATTGTGATAGTCACTTGCACAATTAAATTAGAAAGTTTCCATGGATAAACATACTTTATTACATACAAGTTGGAGATGCAAATATCATATAGTCTTTGCACCAAAATATATAAGACAAGTAATATACAGGCAACTAAGAAAAGATATAGGAAGCATCCTTCGAGATCTATGTTCAAGAAAGGGGATAAACATAATAGCGGCAGAGTTATGTCCCAATCACATTCATATGTTGTTAGAAATCCCACCAAAATATTCTGTATCACAAATAATGGGATATTTAAAAGGAAAAAGCTCATTAATAATATTTGATAGACATGCAAATCTAAAATATAAATATGGAAACAGATACTTCTGGTGTGGAGGTTATTATGTTGATACAGTGGACAGAAATTAAAAGAAAATAAAAGAGTATATACAAAATCAATTAAAAGAAGATTATTACACTGATCAATAAGTATAAAAGAATACTATGACCCGTTTACGGGAGAGAAAGTCAAATAAAAACAAATAAAAAACTGCTTAAGCAGTAGTTGTGATAGTGGTGCATGTGATAGAATACTCGACAGCCCCAGTAGTGGCGTGCCGATATCGAGCCTTATAGGCACTGTGCAAACTACCAGCTAAGCTGGTAGTTTTGACTTGTTATTAAAATCCACTTACTTCGTAATCTTCTATGTATTACTTGGCCTTCTTCGGTGCTAAAGCTTTGTGCATTAAATTTCCATGTATTGCCATCTGCTAGGTTGTTCATATTTGCTAGAGTATTGCCTATTTTGTTACCATCTGCATCTTTTACTGCAAATTCGATTTGTACGTAGTTGATTTCTTTTCCGCTAGTATTTTTTAGTATTCCGGTTACTGCTGGAGTATAGCCGGACTCATCTATAGCTAGATTTGTTATTTCATATGGCTCAGATGATTTTTTTCTGTAGCTTCTTCGGCCGTTTCTGTTTCCTCTACTTGTGTTTCAGCTGATGTATCTGCCGGTCCATCTGTTGTTGTAGCTATTTCTCCGCCTCATGCTGTAAGTGCAAGTGCTACTAACAGTGGTGTAAATTTCTTTATTTGCATATCTTCCTCCTTATGCATTTTTTTATATATAAAAGCCCTTGGGCTTATATATCAAATTGTTCTTCTTAATTCTTTTACAACTCCTAATATAGTTATAGGTTCGTCGTTTGGTCCATAGGTCTTTGGTGGATATTCTGGATTTATTGGTTTGAGAGTGATAGTGCCATCATCATTTTTGATGACTGTTTTAAGTGTGGCGTCGTAGCCGTTCACGTAGACTACGCAATCTTCTCCATTTTCGCATTGTGGAGTGACTTCTATTATTACTACATCACCCTTTAAGTATTTGGGGTACATACTGTCGCCATCTACTACTAATCCTATATAATCTTTTTGTGGGTGGTAGCCTTTTTCAAAGGATATGTTCTCGGTGTCTAAGATATCTTCTATAGGAATGCCTGCAGGAACTTTGCCGTACACGTTAATTGTTGTGTAGCTTTCTTTAGAGTAGGATCTTTTTCTCCTGTTTAAATCATCTAATGAGACTCCAAATAAATCAGCTAATTTAGTTTGTGTTTCAATATCTGGTTCAGGATAACCAGTTTCATAATTAGAAATAGTCGTTTTCCCTACATGTAGTTTATCCGCTAAATTTTTTGTGTCCAATTCTTATCGTTTCTAAGTTGTCTAATTCTAATTCCAATCATAAATATCTCTTTGTCCAAAATATATGAACTTACTTACTTACGTAATACTATATAATTCAAATAAAATGAACTTAATCCATATAAATTGAATAAAATACAATATATCACTCATTTATCCAATGATTGTGGACTATAATATAATCAAAAGGGAGGAAATGGTGAGGAAAAAAGACAATAAAAAAGATGACCAACTCATAAAGTTAGCTTTGGTAACTGCGGTAATCAGTTTGCTAAATACTTTAATAGAATTGATCATCAAAATAATAGAATTACTAAAGCCTTAGGGCTTTGGTAGTTGAGATATACTCATCATTATTATATATGAAAGATGATAGAAAGACAATAGAGAAAGTACTAAAGACAATTATAGGACTTAATATAGTAAGTATAATTGCAAGTATTTTAAGTTTGATAGAGAGATAGGAATGGAAGAAGAAAGAATAATAGCAAGATAATAGATTCCCATACGGAAAATGCGTAAAGATTCTTACTATGTAAGGTATTAAGGAGGATAACGTTAAAGCAAAATTAATAAAAATGATATAGCTAGAGATATCACTCTTACATTTTTTGAAGTAGTGGAAAGAGTGTGGCTAGTTTTAATCAAACTGAGATAGATCCTTTTAAAAACTAGCACAAGTATAATTTTGATAAAGAGGTACAAAGAAAAGTATTAGAGGAAGCTAAAAAAATTAGTAAAAAAGTATTAACTATAACATACAGACACCTAGGTGAGTTTATAACTAACTAATTGAGGTGGAAGTGAGAAAACAAAAAGTAAAACAGTGAAATATAAAAGAAATGAATGATAAAACAGGTCACTATTATGCTGGTAGAGTAGAAGAATTATATGATGTAAAAACAGTTGGGGATACAATAGAAGAATTATACAAAAATATCTATGAAGTTCTAGAAATGGCTATTGAAGATAGGCTTGAAGATGGAGAAGAAATTCCGGAACCTGTTGATGAAGAATACTCTGGTAGAATTTTAGCAAGGATACCAAAAAGTCTACACAAGCACTTAGCAGAACAAGCAGAAGCTGAAAATACATCACTAAATCAATTTATTTTATACAAATTAAGCATATAAAAGATTCATGATCTTGAAATAGAAGGTACGTCAGTTTGAAATATGGATAAGGCAATAACCTAGAGCTGACTATTGTGGTTGGATCTTTTAATGATATATTATAAAGACTAGTCGTAAAGCCAAAAATCCCTTTGTAAGTAGAAAAGGACAGAAGTGTATGTCGGGGTAAGAAAAGAGTCATCTATAAATTAAGGTGACTCTCTTTTTGTGTTTTTTATATTTTTTATGCATATTTTGTATGCCTTGAATTTTTAAATTACTTAAAACTTATAATATTAATGTTTGTTATGTTTTCAATTTTTTAGTATTTATATAAAAATGGACAATAAGTTCTATTGAAATTTATTTATTGTGCCAATAATATTAGTTACCAACGTGTTACCAATGTAAGTTATCAACCATAATTTTTAAGTTACCAACCGTGTTACCAACGCAATCGAATATTTAAAATTTTAGTAGATAAAAATAGCATAATAAAAACCCTCACATCTAAACTGAAAGGGTTAATGGAGCTTCAAACAGGAATTGAACCTGCAACCTACGGTTTACGATACCGTTGCTCTGCCAGTTGAGCTATTGAAGCATATTATAAATTAATTATACTTAATCTTAGCCAATAGACAATTCTTAGTAGCAAAAGTTTTGGCAAAATAACCATATTTGATATAATTAAGTAGGAGTTTATTATGGATTTTTCATTTATTTTAAGACAACTACAAACTATTCTAATAAATAATAGGGTTACTTTGCTACCCTTAATTTTCATACTTTTAAATTTTATAATTTTCATTGTATCTAGAACCTTTAGAAAAACGGGCCTGCTAGTCTTAGCCCTCGCCTTTGGTATCGACTATACAATCAAATCTATTCCCTATGATATATATTATAATTTCCCACAAGTTTACAACTTTGTTACCATACTTTACATAGTGGGTTTTGTAATATTTTTCATAAAGATTTTAAAAATACTTATAAGAATGAGCAATCTGGGCATATCCACTTCTAAAAAATCTACCACTAAAGTGGGTAAGTTTTTTAAATATACAGGTCTCCTTCCATTTTTGGTAATGCTATTTTTTAATCTTATCAATATGGACTGGATTATAGATGAAAAGATTATTAGAGTGCTAACATCTATTTCTTTTATTTATATGCTTGTTAAGACAATATATTCTACTTATAGATACTTAAGTACAAAAGAAAGTATTGTCTTAGGTGATAAGATGGATTTTAGGGAAATAAAAGACTACCTAAGCACAGAGGACAGTTTTAAAAATTATAAAAACTCTAAAAATCAAGGTAGAAGAACTAGAAAAACCTTAGACACAAAAAATGAAACTAAACAAACCACTGAGACTATAAAAATTGATAAGAATGATATAGATCAAAAAATTAGCATGGCAAATATAGAAAGTGAGCACACTGACGATAAAAAAAATGTTGATAGAGAATATAAGAAGGAATCTTCTAATCCACTTTCTAATACTGAACTTTTAAAATTAGTTAGCAGTGATTTTACTAATAATGACAATCAAACAACTATGATAATAACAAACCTAAAGTCAGGAGAAAAGATTTCGTACGCAAGCTCTAGGCCGATTCTTAAAATCCAAGAGAATAATGAATATAAGATTGATCTAGAATTTGAAAATGTAAATGAGTATGACTATGGGCGTTTTATAGATATTCTGCTAATGTATTCGAAGGCAAAAGATGCCTATAAGTTTGAACTAATAGTAAGTCCTAATAAAAATCCATCCAGCAAGGTAGTCTTTTTTGATCCATCAAATATTTATGATATTGATGAAAGAGACTACGCCAATGTAGGTGGAAAGATTATTAGTATGAACTTTCCAAAATACAAGATAAACTTTATAACAGGTAATTAAAATGAATTATTTAAAGTACAAACCAAAAGATGCTTACGCCAAGGTGTGGTTTAGAGAAAGACCGTATTTGACCGGGGCACATTTAAAATATATAGCCATGTTTTTTATGCTGTTATCTCATTTAGCCCAAACAGGGTTTGTTTATCAACTAGGCCGAAAATACTTTGCCCTAGCAGATTTATTTGTATTTTTTGGTAGAATATCAATGCCGATATTCTGTTTTTTTACAGTCCAGGCAGTGATTTATACAAAAGATTTTAAAAGATATGTGCTAAGGATGCTTGTCTTTGCACTAATATCTGAAATACCTTTTGACCTAGCAATTTATGGGACTCCATTTTATTGGGAAAGTCAAAATGTTATTTTTACTCTATTAATAGGGGCTATAGCAATATATGGGATAAACTATTTATGGAAAAGTGATTACAAGTCAGTAATAAAAATTCTAGCTAGTTTACTAATTATAATATTAGCTAGAAATCTTTCTTTGATCATGAGAACTGATTATAGTGCCAATGGGATAATTGCTATAGTACTTATATATTTGGCTAAGGACAATAAAATATTAACAGCCATAGCATTATTAGTAGCATTTTATTTTGAATTTAGAATGTTTGGTTATGCTATCCCAGTAACCTATGGTTTTGTATACTTAGCTATACCACTTATAATGCTTTATAACGGACAAAGAGGCAAACAAAATAAGTGGGCTTTTTATATTTTATATCCAGCTCATTTATTAGCCATTTATTTATTGAAACTTTTAATTTTATAAGGATATTATGAACATTACACAAATTTTATCAGAAGAACTAAATATAGAAGAGAAAAATATTTCTAATGTAATAAAACTTTTAGATGAAGGATCTACAGTTGCCTTTATCGCAAGATATAGAAAAGAAAAAACTGGCAATCTTACAGATGTTGACATTAGAGAAATAGAAAAAAACTTAAATAAGCTTAGAAATATAGAAAAAAGGCAAGAAGAAATTATTAGTTCACTAGAAAGTCAAGAAAAACTTACAGATGAATTAAAAGAACAAATCTTAGCGGCAAATTCCCTAACACTTTTAGAGGATATCTATGCTCCATTTAAGAAAAAAAGAAAAACAAGAGCAGATAAGGCCAAAGAAATGGGTCTTGAGCCTTTGTATAATTACTTAATGGATGAAGCTAAAGATAAAGAAGATGCTCTAGAATTTGCAAAGGATTTTGTAAATGAAGATATAGAAAGTCCACAGGTTGCCATAGAAAAATCTTTAGATATCCTAGCAGAAGATATATCAAATAACATTGATGCTAGAAATATTATTAGACGCGATGGGATGATTAGGGCAAGACTTATTGCAACTGAAAAAGAAGATACAGGTAAAACCTATGAAACCTATTATGATTTTAATAAAAAGCTTAAAGATATAAAATCTTATCAAATTTTAGCTATTAATAGGGCAGAAAGAGAAGGTGCCTTAAGTGTTAAGCTAGAATTTTCAGATGCTTATAACAAGAAGCTTATTGCAGATTTATATGAGATAGATAATGCCTACCAAAAAGAACTGTTGAATCAATCTATAGATGATGCCTATAAAAGATTAATTTTACCATCAATTACAACTGAGCTTCGTAATTTTTTAACAGAATCAGCAGAAGATGAATCAATTAAAGTATTTTCTAAAAACTTGAAGCCATACTTTTTGCAAAGGCCTATTAAAGGCAAAAATGTTATGGGCCTTGACCCAGGTTTTAGAACTGGTTGTAAAGTTGCTGTTGTTGATGGCAACGGTAAATACCTAGACCAAGCAGTAATCTACCCGGTAGAACCTCATAAAAAGGAAAAAGAATCTATAAAGATATTAAATGAATTAATTGAAAAATATGATGTAAATCTAATAGCTTTAGGAAATGCTACAGCAAGTAGGGAAACAGAAATATTTGTAAATAAACTTATAGATCAAAGTAATAGAGACCTAGCCTATGCAGTCGTGAATGAAGCTGGAGCTTCAGTTTATTCTGCATCAACTTTAGGAGAAGAAGAATTTCCAGATTTAGATGTTACAATCCGTGGAGCAATCTCTATGGCAAGAAGACTCCAAGACCCTATGGCAGAGCTTGTAAAAATTGAGCCCAAACACATTGGTGTTGGCCAATACCAGCATGATTTAAATGAGAAAAAATTGGATGAAGAGCTATCTAAGGTCGTAGAAGATGCAGTAAATGAAGTGGGAGTTTCTATAAATAATGCTTCTTATAAACTTCTTTCATACGTTTCAGGCCTAAACTTAACCCTTGCTAAAAGAATAGAAGATGGTTTTAAAGAAGGGTCACTTATTTACAGAAAAGATTTAAAAAGTATAAAGGGCTTGGGGGATAAAACCTACAAGCTTGCTGCAGGATTTTTAAGGTTTCCAGATTCTCCAGAGTTACTGGATAATACTGGTGTCCATCCTGAAAGTTATTCTATAGCAAAAAAACTTGCTGATTATGATTTAAATGATATAGATATTAAGCAAGTAAGCCATGATTTAGATGTTGGAGTCCCAACGTTAGAAGATATTATAAAAGAACTACAAAAACCGGGTCGTGATCCTAGAGATGAGAATCCAGAAGTTTTAACTAAATCAGAGATAATGACTATCGATGATATAAAAATTGGAGATCAGTTAAAGGGAAAGGTTAGAAATGTAACTGACTTTGGAGCCTTTGTAGATATAGGTGTTGGAACAGATGGGCTTGTTCATATATCAAAGATGAGCGATAAGTTCATAACTGATCCTAATGAAATTTTGAAAAATTCGGATATAATTAATGTTAAAGTTATCGATATTGATAAAGAAAAATCAAGAATATCTTTATCGATGATAAACTAAAGGAGATTATATGGATAATCATAGGTTAAATTATTTTAACGACAAAAAAGCAGACACAAAAACATATTATAATAAGTGTGTTGCTAAAGCCCCCGAATTTGGAATTTAACTAATAATTAAATAAACTTAGCAACAAATTTTTATAATAGGAGATTTAAATGAAATTAACAAATTATTATATGCCAACTTTAAGGGATGATCCAGCAGATGCTGAGGTAGTAAGCCACAAATTACTTGTAAGAGGTGCTTTTGTTAGAAAGCAAGAAACAGGAATCTATTCTTACTTGCCACTTGGCATGAAGGTTAAAAACAAAATTTACCAAATAGTATGTGATGCTATGGAAGATTATGATTCTATCCAAGTTGAAACTTCTATGATTCAACCAAAAGAATTATGGGAAGCATCTGGTAGATGGCAAACATTTGGTCCAGAAATGCTTAAAATGACTGATAGACTTGGACGAGATTATTGTTTTGGACCAACAGCTGAGGAATATTTTGCAGATTTAGTTAAAAATGAGCTGGTATCTTATAAACAACTTCCTCTAAACTTATATCAAATCGTAGAAAAATTTAGGGATGAAAGAAGACCAAGAAATGGAATCATCAGAGCTCGTAGTTTTCTTATGAAAGATGCTTATTCTTTTGATGAAGATTATGAGCAATTACAAATTTCTTATCAAAAAATGTGGGATGCTTATATCCAAGCCTTTGATAATATGAGACTAGACTATAAAATCGTACAAGGTGATACTGGAGCCATGGGGGGGAGAGTTTCACATGAGTTTATAGCCACAGCTGATAATGGTGAAGGAATAATTTTCTATACTGAAGAATCAGATTATGCAGCAACTATAGAAAAAGCCGCCTTCATTAAGGAATATGAAACAGAAGAATTAAAAGATATTGAGCTAGTTGAAACAACTGATAAAACTACAATAAAAGATGTTAGTGAATTCTTAGGTGTCCCAGAAGAAAAACTAGTTAAAACCGTAGACTTAAAAGTAAAAGGTGAGCCAGTTTTTGTTTTTGTACCAGGTGATAGAGACCTAAACATGGCAAAACTTATTGCCTACTTACAAGTTCCAGAACATGAAATTGAAATGATGGATGATGAAATGATCCTAAAATATACTGGAGCAGAGCCAGGATACACAGGACCAAAAGGATTATTACACAATCCAAGAATCATTGTAGATAAATCAATTACTAAGATGACAAATACTGTAATAGGTGCAAATAAGAAAAATCACCACTATATGAATGCAACATTTGGTCGTGACTTTGATGGAGAAGTTGCTGAAGACTTATTAACAGCTAAAGAAGGCGATCTGGCTATAGATGGATCTGGTAAGTTAAAAGCTGCCCAAGGTATAGAAGTTGGAAATATTTTCCAATTAGGAACAAAATACTCTGAATCTGTAGGAGCTTACTTCTTAGATAAAGATGGCAAGCAACAACCAATAGTTATGGGATCCTACGGCATAGGTGTTAGCCGTTCTATAGCAGCTATTATTGAACAAAATCACGATGAAAATGGGATAATCTGGCCAACAACAGTAGCTCCTTTTGAAGCAATCATTACAACCATTAATATAAAAGATGAAGAACAAAAAGCCTTATCAGAAGAAATCTATAAAAAACTACAAGAAAATGGTATAGATGTCTTATTTGATGATAGAGAAGAAAGAGCTGGAGTTAAGTTTAACGATAGAGACCTTATAGGTATCCCATATAGAATAACTGTAGGTAAGGGAGCAGCTGATAAAAAAGTTGAATACTCTACACGTCGTGAGGGTATAAATGAATCTGTAGATGTTAATGATGCTATAAATAAAGTTATCGAAAATGTCAAAGCCGATTTAGTTATGACTAGACATAAACCAGGAACTTACGAAGCTTAAAAGGAGACAACACATGTTAGTAAATGCTAAAGAAATGTTAGATAAAGCTTATGAAAGTGGATATGCTATTGCTCACTTTAACACAAATAACCTTGAATGGACAAGAGCAATTCTTGAAGCTTGTGAAGAAAAGCAAACAGCTGTAATAATTGCTTCTTCAGAGGGTGCAGTAAAATATATGGGTGGTTTTAATACAGTAGCAGCGCTTGTAAAAACCATGCATGATGACTTAGGAATAACTGTTCCAGTTGCCCTACACCTAGATCATGGGACATATGAAGGAGCTAAAAAAGCAATTGAAGCAGGTTATACTTCAGTTATGTTTGATGGTTCAAGCCTACCACTAGAAGAAAACTTAGAAAAAACACGTGAAATTGTAGAATTGGCTCACTCAAAAGGCATCTCTGTAGAAGGAGAAGTTGGTGGTATCGGTGGAGAAGAAGATGGAGTTACAAGTGCCGGGGAGCTTGCAGATGTGAATGAATGTAAGCAACTTGCTTCTTGTGGCATTGACTTTATCGCAGCAGGTATTGGTAATATCCACGGTGTATATCCAGCTGATTGGCAAGGGTTAAACTTTAATAGATTACAAGAAGTTTCAGATGCAGTAAACATGCCAATAGTATTACATGGTGGTACTGGAATTCCAGAAGATCAAATTAAAAAAGCTATCGAACTGGGTGTATCAAAAATAAATGTAAACACTGAATGCCAATTAGCCTTTGCAAAAGCTACTAGAGAATATGTAGAAGCAGGGAAAGATAAAGAAGGTAAGGGCTTTGATCCAAGAAAATTATTAGCACCAGGAACTCAAGCTATTAAAGAAGTTGTATATCAAAAACTCGATATGTTTGGTTCTGAAGGATCTGCTAATAAATAATTACAAATCATAAAAGGACCATTTTGGTTTAACCAATTGGTCCTTTAATTTTTTATAGGATACATATGGATAATTTAGAAGAAAAACTTGTAACTGAACTTAGAGAAATAGCCAAAGAGCTCGAAATCCCGTCAGTTACAAAATATAAAAAAGATGAACTTATTAAGTTAATCGAAGAAAAAAGAAAAGAAAACGAAGAAGAAGAAAAAGAAAAGCAAGATAATGATTTAGGCTCTAAGTTTGATTGTGAAGGTGTGCTTGAAATCCTTCCTGATGGCTTTGGTTTTTTAAGGTCTGACCTATATGAACAAGGTGATGATGATATTTATGTACCACCAAAGCAAATTAAGATGTTTAGGTTAAAAACTGGAGACTATATTAAAGGAATTGCAAGAGAAAAACACGATAAAGATAAGTTTGCTCCTCTAATCTTTGTTTCAGATGTAAATGGAGTAAAACCAGGTGAAGCCTTTAATAGGTTATCTTTTGAAGATTTGACCCCTATTTATCCCAACCAAAGAATAAGGTTAGAGACCACCAAAGAAAATTCAGCCGGAAGAATAATAGATATGATTGCTCCAATAGGCCGTGGCCAAAGGGGACTAATTGTTTCTCAACCAAAAGCAGGTAAAACTACACTAATAAAAAATATAGAAAGATCTATAGAAAAAAATTATGATGATGTTAAAATCTTTGTTCTTTTAATTGATGAAAGGCCAGAAGAAGTTACAGATTTTATTAGATTTGTAAATGAATATCGTGATCCTAATAATGATTACATGAGAACAGAAGTAGCAAGCTCTACATTTGATATGCCGCCACAAAATCATATAGATATGGCGGAAATGATTTTAGAACGTGCAAAGAGATTTGTTGAGGATAAAAAAGATGTAGTTATCCTACTAGACTCTATAACAAGGCTTGCTCGTGCTTATAATATTATTACGCCTCAATCAGGTAGGACCTTATCTGGAGGACTAGATCCACTAGCCTTAGTTGGTCCTAAACAATTTTTTGGTGCAGCTCGTAATATAGAAGATGGTGGATCGCTTACTATTCTTGCTACAGCCTTAGTAGATACAGGCAGCCGTATGGATGATATGATTTTTGAAGAATTTAAAGGAACAGGTAATATGGAAATTCACCTAGATAGAAGACTATCAGATAGGAGAATATTCCCAGCTATAAATATAGAAAAATCATCAACTCGCCGTGAAGATTTACTTTTAAGTAAGGATGAGCTAGAAGCTATATATAAAATTAGAAAATCAGAAATGGATACTACAGAATCTATAGTTGAGCTTATTGATTTGATGAAGAGAACACCTGATAATCAAAAACTAATAGAGCTTATAAATAATTCTTTGTAGGTTGATATTAGCATTTCTAGATGGTATAATTTATTATGCTTATTGAATCAGGAAATAGAGGTGTTTAAATGAATAAAGAAATCCAACCAGAATACCACGAAGCAAAAGTAACATGTATTTCTTGTGGAAATGAATTCACAGTAGGATCTACTGAAGAAGAAATCAAAGTAGAAGTATGCAATAATTGCCATCCTTTCTACTCAGGAAAACAAAGAAATGCTGAACGTGGTGGTAACGTTGAGAAATTTAACAGAAGATACGGTAGAAAATAATAAGGTTAGGCAACTAACCTTATTTTTGTGTAAATAATGAAAATAAAAGATGTTTTAGCTAAGGATAATAACGATTTAATTATTGCTCTTAGCTATATAATAGATAAATCAAAATCATTTATATATTTAAACCAAGACTTAGTTTTGGATGAAAAAACTAAAATGGCTTTAGATGATATAGAGCGAAAGTTAGCTAAGGGTGAACCCCTTCAATATGCCCTAGGCCACTGGGAATTTTTTGGACTAGATTTATTAGTTGATAAAAGAGCACTGATACCAAGGTTTGAAACAGAAATTTTAGTTGATTATATTTTAAATGCTAATATTAAAAAAGATAATATCCTAGATATAGGTACAGGAAGTGGAGCTATAAGCTTAGCTTTAGCCAAAAATTTAATTAAATCCACGGTTACTGGGGTAGATATATCAGATGAAGCTTTATCATTGGCTAAAGAAAACATGGATAGGCTGAAAGTAGATAATGTTACCTTTTTTAAAAGTAACTTATTTGAGAATGTATCAGGCAAATTTGATCTAATAGTATCAAATCCACCTTATATAAGTGAAAAAGACTATAAAACTTTAGATAAAAAACTATTTTTTGAACCAAAGTCAGCCTTGGTTGCTGCTATAGATGGCCTAGATTTTTATAAAGACATTATAAAAGAAGCTTCCCAATATTTAAATGATTGCGGCCATCTTATTTTTGAGATTGGATATGACCAAAAGGCGGCTATAAATGACCTATTGATCAAATCTGATTTTAAAAATTTAGAAAATATTAAAGATTTTAATGGCTTTGATAGGATTATCATGGCCCAGAAAGGATAAATATGTTTGAAAATTTAGATCATATTAGAGAAAATTTTAAGGATTTAGAATTAAAGCTTGCTGATCCTGAAATATTATCCGATATAGAAAAGTATACAAAAATTTCTAGAGAGTATAACTCTTTAAAACCAATTGTTGAAAAATACGAAGATATATTACAAGCTCAAGCAACTATCGAAGAAAATCAAGAACTAATGAATGAGACAAACGATAGTGAAATGCTTGACATGCTTAAAGAAGAAATAAGTGAAAATAAGAAAAATCTTGAAGATTACAACGAAGAAATGAGGGTTTTACTAATACCGAAAGACCCTAATGACACCAAAGATGTTATAGTAGAAATCCGTCCGGGTGCTGGTGGGGATGAAGCTGGTCTTTTTGCTGGTGATCTTTATAGAATGTATAATATGTATGCTGATAAAGCAGGCTTTAAAACAGAAGAAATTGATGTTGATAACCAAGGTGTTGGTGGTATCAAAGAAGCTACCTTTGTTGTAAAAGGTGAAGGGGCTTATTCAAAATTGAAATATGAATCAGGTGTACATAGAGTCCAACGTGTACCTGAAACCGAATCTGGAGGCAGAATCCATACTTCAACTGCCACAGTTGCAGTTTTACCAGAAGTTGATGATGTGGATATACAAATAGACCCTAATGATGTTAGAGTAGACGTTTATAGATCAAGTGGTAACGGTGGTCAATCAGTAAATACAACTGACTCAGCGGTAAGATTAACTCACGAACCTACAGGTCTTGTAGTAACATGCCAAGATGAAAAAAGTCAGATAAAAAATAAAGAAAAAGCTATGAGGGTTCTAAGAGCTCGTCTTTATGAACTTGAAGAAGAAAAAAGAAATAAAGAAATAGCTGATAACAGAAAATCTCAGGTTGGTACAGGGGATAGAAGTGAAAGAATTAGAACCTATAATTTCCCTCAAGGAAGGATTACAGATCATAGAATCAACAAAACTATCTACCAACTAGATGACTTTTTAAATGGAAATATCGATGAGATGATAAATTCATTAATAGCTGAAGACCAAACTAGAAAGCTTGAGCAAATAGGAGAATAACTTGTTTAATTTTTTTGCAAGCAAATTTATAAATAACTATAAGGATTATAATAAGCCAGATGTGAGGCTTAAATTAATATCCTTATCATCTATAATAGGGATTGTAATAAATTTAATCCTAGTAGTCTTTAAACTAGTTGTAGGTTATACTACAAACTCCTCAGCTATAGTGAATGATGGTTTTAATAACCTTTCGGATACAGTAGTTTCAATAATGGCTCTTGTAGGATCAAAAGTAAGTCAAAAACCAGCTGATAAGGAACATCCTTATGGCCATGGTAGAAGTGAAAGTTTGATTTCACTTCTAGTTGGTGTTTTAATCATGTATGTAGGAGCACAGTTATTTATAAATGCTCTCCATCATTATGCTAGTGATAATGTAACAAATTTTAGCACTATTGCCATCATTATCCTTATATTTAGTATAATAACTAAATTTTATATTTATTTTTTAAATAAAAGATTATATAAGCAATTAGACTCTGATTTAAACTTTGGAGTTATGGTAGATGCTAGAAATGATATCTTAGCAACATCAGGTATCATTTTAGGAGCCATGGTTGAAAAATATCTTGGTGTAAAAGTAGATGCCTTGATGGGAGTAATACTTGCAGGATTTGTATTTATGCCAGGGCTTGACTTATTTAAACAATCCGCAGGCTATCTATTAGGAGAGCGAGTAGATCCTGAGATTGAAAAAAAAGTTGGGGATATAATTCTAGCAAATGATTTTATAATAGGCTATCATAGCCTTCACATCCACGAGTATGGTAAAGGCAATTTGGATGGTTCAGTTGATGTAGAGATAGCAGAAAACCTATCCTTACTTGTAGCCCATAAAATAATAACAGATATTCAAAGAAAAATAAAAAGAGAAATCGGCCTAAATTTAAGCATCCACATGGATCCAGCATATTCTTTGATAATGAGTGATAGGGTAGAGGCTGAGATAAAGAAAATAGAATTGCAGGCTAGGAATGATTACGAAGATTTTTAGTTTAGATAAAGACAATATTGATGAAGAAATCCTAAATATTGCAGCAAATATAATTAATGAGGGAAACCTAGTAGCGTTTCCTACAGAAACCGTTTATGGACTCGGTGCAGATGGTCTAAATGATTCTGCTTGTAGGAAAATATTTAAGGCAAAAGGCAGACCATCTGATAATCCATTAATCTTACATATTTCAAATCATGATATGCTATATAATTTAGTAGATAGCATAAATGATGATGCTAAAAAATTAATAAAAGCATGCTGGCCAGGACCGCTAACTTTGATTATGAAAAAATCATCAGCAGTTCCTGCTACTGTTACAGCGGGACTTAATACTGTTGCTATAAGGATGCCAAGTGATAAAATTGCTTTAAATTTAATAAAAAAAGCAGGTACTCCCATAGCTGCACCAAGTGCAAATACTTCAGGCAAGCCATCTCCAACTAGGGCTAAGGATGTTTTCCATGATCTAAATGGAAAAGTACCTATGATATTAGATGGAGGTTCTTGTAAAATAGGTATTGAATCAACAGTAGTAGATTGCAGCGAAGATCATCCTGTAATTTTAAGGCCAGGATATTATACCTATGAGTATTTAAAAGAGATTATACCATCAGTTACCTTAGATGATTCCCTAGTAAGTGATGAAAAAATACCCAAATCACCAGGACAAAAATATACTCATTATTCACCAGATGCCAAAATGGAAGTCTATATAGGTGATGAGGCTGCGAGGAAGATATTAGATAAGGCTATTGAATATAAAAAACAAGACCTAAAAGTTGGTGTTTTAACCTTTGAAGATGCTATAGCAGATTTTGATGATTTTAAAACTATTTCTTTTGGCAGCAGGGATAATCTTTCCTATATGAGCCATGTCTTATTTACAGCTTTAAGAGAGATGGATAATGTAGGAGTAGATATCATCTTAGCTGAAGGGGTCAGTGATATCAACTTGGGTAAGAGTATAATGAATAGAATGAAAAAATCCGCATCTAATAATATATTTTATCTTTAGGAGGAATTATGGCAGAAAAAGTAAATGTACTAGACCATCCAGTTATAAAACATAAAATCTCTATTTTAAGAGATGTTAAAACTGGTTCAACAGAGTTTAGATCAATTATAAAAGAACTTTCTATAATATTAGCTTATGAAGCTACAAAAGATTTAGAATTGGAGGAATATGAACTAGAAACTCCAGTAGCTAAAACAACAGGTTATAGAATTTCTGGAAAAAAACTGGGCATAGTTCCTATATTAAGAGCTGGACTTGGCATGGTAGATGGAGTTCTTGAAGTAATTCCTGCAGCTAAAATAGGTCATATTGGGATGTACCGTGATGAAGAAACTCTAAAGCCTGTAGAATACTACTCAAAATTACCAAAAGATGTTGAAAATAGAGATATTTTAGTTGTTGACCCAATGCTTGCAACGGGTGGTTCTGCTTGTGATGCTATTGGTAGATTAAAAGAAAAAGGATGCAATAATATCAAATTATTAAGTATAATTGCAGCTCCAGAAGGTGTAAATAAATTACAAGAAGAACACCCAGATGTTGAAATATTTATTGCACAATTAGATGATGGACTTAATGAAAATAGTTATATTGTACCAGGGCTAGGAGATGCCGGAGATAGACTCTTTGGTACAAAATAAAGGAAAGTTAAATGGATAAAAAAGAAATTTTAGTTATAAATGGTGGTGGGCCACTAGAAGGCGAAGTTAATATCTCAGGAGCAAAAAACTCAGCTTTACCTATACTAGCTGCCTGTGTACTAGGAACTGAAGAAATAATCTTAGATGGAGTTCCAGGACTTAAAGATGTTGAAATCATGATAGAAGTCTTAAGACATTTAGGTTCTGAAGTAGAATATATAGGTGAAGACTCAGTAAGAATAGACTCATCAAACCTAAATACTTGCGAAACACCATTTGAACTTATGGATAAGATGAGAGCATCATTTGTAGTAATGGGACCGCTTTTATCTAGATTTAAAGAAGCTTATACTAAAGCTCCTGGTGGATGTAATATTGGGGCTCGTCCAATAGATTTACACTTAAAAGGATTTGAAGCTCTAGGTGCTACAAATATTGTAAATGATGATGAAATTTCAATCAAAACTGATGGAAAATTAGTAGGTAATGAAGTTTACCTTGACTTCCCATCAGTAGGGGCTACTCAAAATATAATGATGGCTGCAACCCTTGCAGATGGTGAAACAATTATTGAAAATGCTGCAAAAGAGCCTGAAATAGTAGACCTTGCATCATTCCTATCAAAAATGGGCGCAAAAATTAAGGGTGCTGGGACATCTACAATTACTATTGAAGGTGTAGAAAAATTAACAGGAACCCGTCACACAATTATCCCAGATAGGATAGAAGCAGCAAGCTATATGATCGCAGCTGCAATGACAAGAGGAAATGTAACAATTAATAATGTAATAGGATCACATATAAGACCTGTCATTGCAAAATTAATTGAGATGGGTGCAGAAGTAGATGAAATAGATGATGAAGACATTATCAAAGTAAAAGTTGATAAGAAGCTTAAACCAACAAATATTCAAACCCTACCCTACCCAGGTTTTCCAACCGATGTTCAAGCACAATTTATGGCGCTTATGACAATTTGTGATGGAGAAAGTAAAATCCAAGAAACAGTTTTTGAAAATAGATTTATGCACGTAGAACAACTTAACAAAATGGGTGCAGCTATTGCTACAAGTGGTAATAGGGCAACTATTGTAGGCGTTGATCAATTACATGGAGCAAATGTTCGTGCAACAGATCTTAGAGCTGGTGCTGCACTAGTAATAGCAGCGCTAACTGCGGAAGGTGAAACTAGAGTGTCTGATATCTACCACATTGACCGTGGATATAGCAACTTAGTAGAAAAATTTACCAAACTTGGAGCTAATATCAAGAGAGTAGAAATATAATAAAATGAAAATAGAAGGCATAGTTACTAACATAATTTATAGAAATGAAGATAATGGCTACAATATAATTGTAGTTGAAACTTCTGATTCTGATATAACTTGTGTGGGTACTATGCCTTTTTTTGATGAAGGTGACAATGTAGAGGTGACAGGAGACTTAGTTTACCACGATAAGTACGGTGAACAGATTAATGTAAGCTCTATAAAACTTTTAAAACCATCTGGTAGAGATGCTACAGTTACATATCTAGCTAATGCTAATATAAAAGGTATTGGGAAAAAAACAGCTGCTCAGATTTATAATAAATTTGGTGAAGAATCTATAGATATAGTCTATAATGATCCAGAAAAACTAAAATCTATAACAGGTATTGGTAAAAAGAAAATAGAGGATATAAAACTTACTACAGAGGAAACCAAGGATTCTAGGAATACTATGCTTTATTTACAGAGTTTAAGTATTTCTTACAACTTATCTATGAAAATATATAAGCTTTATGGAGAGGATACTATAGATATTATAAAAACAAATCCATATAGACTTGTTGATGATATAAGTGGTGTGGGCTTTACTATGGCTGATAACATAGCCCGTAATATGCAGATATCCTCTAATTCTAGTTTTAGAATTTCAGCTGGCATAAGCCATACCTTAAATTACGAATCAGAATTTAATGGACACACTGCTATAAAAATTGACTATTTAACTTATAAAGTAGCAAATTTACTAAGAGTTAAAAATGATGATATCATAGAACAAATAAATAAAGATACCCTAGCAGGTAAGCTTTATATAGTTATTATAGAAGATGAAAAATTTGTTTATAAAAAGTCCCTCTATAAGGCAGAAAAATATATAGCTATGGTCCTTAAGCAAAAAAAAGATAGCACCTATAATTTTGATGTTTCAATTGATGAAGATTTAAGTGTTTTTTCTGAAGAACAACAAATAGCTATAAATGAAGCTTTTAAAAACATGGTTATGGTAATAACTGGAGGACCCGGAACTGGTAAGACTACAATAATAAATGCAATTAAAAAAATATTAAATAATAATAATTTATCTTACGCGATGCTTGCACCAACAGGCAGGGCTGCAAAAAGGATTCAAGAAACTACCGGAGATGAGGCTTATACCATTCACCGCTTACTAGGAATCAAACCTGATGAAGCGCTTGCAGAATATAATGAAGAAAATCCAATAGAAAAAGATTATATAATAGTAGATGAGATGAGTATGGTTGATATATACTTGATGAAAACTCTACTTAGCGCCATAGCTCCAGAAACTGCTCTTATAATGGTGGGAGATAGCAACCAGTTGCCATCAGTAGGTCCTGGTAATGTTTTAGCAGATATTATAAATACTGACATAAAAACTATAAGGCTTAAGAAAATTTTTAGGCAAGGTTTAGAATCAAATATAATTGTAAATGCCCATAAGATAAATAATGGAGAATATCCAATCTTAAATGAATCAGGTAAAGACTTTTTCTTTATAGAAGCCAATCGTAATAACTTTAATGATGTATTGGCAAATTTAGTAAATAATCGCTTACCCAAATTTTATGGCCTAGATAAGATAAAAGATATACAAATACTGTGTCCTAGCAAAAAAACCCCCTGGGGTGCTACAAATATAAACGAAAATATCCAAAATGTCTTAAATCCGTCTAAAGAAAGTCTTAAGATTAATGATAAGGTATATAAGCTAAATGATAAGGTAATGCAAATAAGAAATAACTATGATTTAGTTGCTGAAAACGCATTAACAGATGCCGAGGGAGTCTATAACGGAGATATAGGATTTATTAATAAAATTGATAAGGAAGATGAAAAACTTGAAGTGGAATTTTATGATGGCTCTGTAGTGACTTACAAAAAAGAAGACATAAGGGACCTAGACTTATCATATGCTATAACCATCCATAAATCGCAAGGATCTGAATTTGATTGTGTAATCATTCCTATGATGCAGGTTGCACCTATGCTATTAACTAGAAATCTACTTTATACAGGAGTAACTCGTGCAAAAAAATTGGTCATCCTAGTCGGAGAAAAACGAATTATAAAGCAAATGGTTAATAATAACACCTCAAATAAAAGATATACTAATCTTAGCTATTGGATAAATGAAATGGAGAATATAGAGGATGATTAATTTTCTATTTTTAGATAAAAATATATGCTACTTTTGTAAGCAAAATAAGATTGTGGCTCATTTTTTATGCAAAGATTGCCTAAAAAAATTAGACTACGTAGCAAATAAATTTAATTTGGATAACTATGATGCCCATGCAGTATATTTTTATAATGAGGCTATGAAAAAATTAATAGGAGACTATAAATTTAACCGCAATACATCACTAGCTAAGGTTTTTGCAAGTATAATTTATGACTATGCAAACGTAAATAATTTGTTTGATTGTGATTATATCTTGCCTTCTCCAAGTTCAAAATCTACTATAAATAAGAGGGGCTTTGACCATATAAAAACTATAACAGATCATTTTATAAAAGTTACTGGCTGTGAATACTTATCTGAATTTAAAAAGATTAAAAATACTAAAGCCCAGCATAATTTAAACAAAGAAGATAGGGCCTACAATCTAAAAAATGCTTTCTTCTGTGAGAAAGATCTTACTGGTAAAAGCGTACTTTTAATTGATGATTTAATAACTACTGGTAATACCGCTATGGAGATTATAAAAGTTTTAGAAAATTGCAATACAAAAGAGGTGAAAGTCTTAGCAATCACCTCTGAACGTAGGGTTAATTAAATTGTAGCTGGTGTTCTAAATCCGAAATACCAGATTGCCCATAGAATAAGTAATAGTAGTACCCAGAACCACCAGTTTGAGTAGAATGGTTTGTCTGCATCATTTTTAGTTTCTCTTACACTTCTATTAGTAGTAACTTTGTTTTTAGAATCATGAGTTCTATCACCTTCTGTATTTACTCTTTTATAGTCAGATGTATCTACAGTTTCATTTGCATTTACTCTATTTGCATCTTTGTGGTGGGTTAGCTCATCAAAGTCATTCTTAACTTCAGTTTTCGCATGTTCAAAGTCGTTTTTTGTTTCATCCTTAACATGATTAAAATCATTTTCTACATCTGTTTTAGCGTGGTTGAAATCATTTTTTGTTTCATCTTTAACATGATTAAAATCATTTTCTACATCGGTTTTTGCATGGTTGAAGTCATTTTTTGTTTCTGTTTTTACATGGTCAAAGTCACCTTCAACTTTTGTTTTAGCATTGTTAAAATCATTCTCTATATTTTCTTTGCTAGTATTAAAACCTTCTTTTATATTTTCTTCAGCTTTATTTATATCTTTTTTTATTGTATCTTTATTAACCTTATCACTATTGCCAGATTCAAATGTTCTTTTATTATCAGTCATATATATCATCCTCCATTAATCTTATATAATAAAAATACCCAATAATACAATTTTTATTCATCCGTATTATTGGGTAGTCAAATATTTTATTACATTTTATACAAGGGCTTCTTCTTTATTAGCTTCTTTCATGTATTCATAAATTTTAATAGCTATTGCCATTTCAATTCTTTTTCTAAATAAATTACAAGAGTATTCGTGAGTTTTATTTATATCTCCGTTGGCATTGTAGTTGTTTGCTGCACATCCTCCTGAACAGTACATATTTGCCCAGCAAGTTTTGCATTCTTCTTTAGAATAACAATTGCAGGTTTTAAATTGATCTACTAAATCATTTCTTACTATACCTTCATCAAGATTTCCTATTACAAAATCATCATTACCGACAAATTGATGGCATGGATAAAGGGTACCGGTAGGGGTAACTGCCATGTATTCTGTTCCAGAACCACAACCTGATAGTCTCTTATGAGCACAAGGACCATTTTCTAAATCAATCATGTAATGATAGAAAATAAATTCATCATCATTGTCTATAGCTTCCATCATCATGTCTGCTAGTTTTTCATATTGGTCATATAAAACTGGTAGGTCTTCATTTTTTAATGCATAATTAGATTCGGAGTTTCCTACTACTGGCTCAAGTGAGGTTCTTTTAAAACCTAAATCTAGGTATGTTTTTATATCGTTGGTGAAATCTAAGTTACTTGCAGTGTAGGTACCGCGCATATAATACTCTTTATCTCCACGTTTTTTTACAAAATTTTGGAATTTTGGTACGACTGTATCAAATGATCCATTACCACCGATTGTTTTTCTAAACTCATCGTGGGTTTCTTTTCTACCATCTAATGAGAGAACGACATTTTTCATATTTTCATTTAGATAATCAATTTTATCATCATCCAAAAGCATGCCATTTGTAGTAAGGGTGAAGTTAAAGTGTTTGTTGTGTTTTTCTTCAAGACTTCTTGCATAATCAACAGTTTCAGTTACAACATCCCAATTCATTAGTGGCTCTCCGCCAAAAAAGTCTACATCTAGATTATAATGGTTACCAGAATTTGCTATTAAAAAGTCTATAGCTTCTTTTGCAGTTTCCTTTGTCATTATTGCATCAGGTCCATGATATTTACCACCCTTAGCAAAGCAATACTCGCAAGATAGGTTACAAGTGTGTGCTACGTTTAAGCAAATAGCTTTTACATTTGTAGGTCTTTTTCTAACATCGATTGCAAGATCAGAAAAATTATCAGTAGTAAAGAGCATACCTTCTTGCTCTAGCTCTCTTACTTCATTATAGGCTTCTTCAAATTGGTCATTAGAAAGATTGTATGTAGATAGGATATTTTTTATTTCTTCTTTTGAGTGACCCTTATATAAAGAAATTATTTCATAAGTAACATCATCGACAGCGTGGACTGCTCCACTATATGTATCTAAAACTATATTAAAGCCCTTGGCCTTATATTGGTGTATCATATATTCTCCTTAAAGTGTGATATTAATATTATACTAAATTGATAGGAAATAATAAAGAAAAAAAATAAGGGCTAGACCCTTATTTTTCTTTTTTGCTAACGCACTCTTGGTTAGCTACTCCACAGCTAGTTTTACAAGCTGATTGGCAAGATGTTTGGCATTCACCACATCCACCATTCTTTTTTGATTTATGGAGATTTCTTGTATTAAGTGTTACAATTCTTTGCATATGTATTCTCCTTTTTACTAAATATGTAAATTTTATACATCTTTATAATAACAGTTACTAAACAAAAAGTCAATCTATTATTAGGATATCCTTATTTAAATTTACATCTGTGCCACAAGCTATCATATTATTAATATCATTTATAATTTTTTCATTAATAATTTCCCCAGGAACTACTAGAGGAATACCCGGTGGGTAGGCATAAACAAATTGACCAGATACATAACCAGAAGCCTTTTCCAAACTTATAAATTTTTTGCTCGTTAATATTGCATCTGATATATTTAGCTTACTTATAGGTATCTGATAAGTTAGATTAATTTTATTATCCTTATAGGATAGACTTTGATCAATCTTTGTAAGAGCATTTTTTAACATTTCAAAGCCGTATTTTTTATCAAATATAGTTGCAATAAGCAGGGCATAAGATGGATAAGCCATCTCAATTTCTATCATCTCTTTTTTTAAAAATTCTTGTAGAGTGCTACCATTTATATTTGTATTTGTAGTAGATATTAAAATTTTAGACCTATCCTTTATAGGGTGGTCAATTAACTTTAAATGATTTAATTTAAGTTTATACAAGTCATTTAATTCTTTATTCAGTGTTTTATATAAGTTATTAAACTCTGAGAAATTATCCACCATATCATCTATAGATTGCATAATTATATAGGATGGGGAAGATGTTTGAAATATAGCCATATTTCTCTTTATTTCAGTAAAATATTTTTTGTTATTTATTAAAACACAGGCACTAGGTGTAAGGGCAGATAAGTTTTTATGAAAAGAAGTAATAGCTATATCAAAATTATTTGACCAATAATCATTTAGGATAAAATGTGATCCATGAGCTAAATCTACTACTAGGGGAACATTTACTTTTTTGCATTCTTTATAAATTTTTTCTAAATCTAGTATATAACCCTCGTAGGAGGGTGAGGTTACTATAACAGCTGCAAAGTCTTTACCTCTTATTTTTTTATAAAAATCGTCGTAATCAATATCTACTACAGCATTTTCCTCACTTAAAACTACATCTATGTAGGAAGGATTCAAATTATTTAATTCAATTGCATTGTAGACTGCCTTATGAGAAGTTCTTTGGATAAGTATATTCTTATTTTGATAAGTTAAGGCTCTAATTGTAGCTAAAATACCACAAGTAGATCCATTAGTAGAGATAATAGCTTCTTTTACTCCATAGATGTCCGCTATTTTTCTATTTAATTCTAGCAAAATATCTTCTGGATCATTTAGATTATCAAAGCCTTCAATTTCAGTCAAATCTCGTTGATAGGGTAAATCTTTTCTTAAAAGGTCTGTTCTTTTTGAACCAGGCATATGGAAGGGATAGTAATTATTTTTTAAATATTCATCTAGTTTTTTATTTAACATATTAACTCCTACTCATACTTTACAATAGTATTTATAATTAACTAGTAAATTAGGGTATAATCTACATGGAGGATACAATGGATTTAAAATCAACAATTAGAGTTATTGAAGGATACCCAGTTGAAGGAGTATCTTTTAAGGACATCACAACATTATTAAAGGATAAAGAAGCTTTTAAACAGTCTTTAGATATGTTAGAAGAGGCGCTAAAAGAAATCGAATTTGACTACATAGTAGGTATAGAGTCACGTGGATTTATTTTTGGTGCACCTCTTGCTGATAGATTAGGCAAGGGATTTGTACCTGTAAGAAAACCAGGTAAGCTACCAGGTGATATTGAAAAAATTTCTTATGACTTAGAATATGGTAATAATGAACTAGAAATGCACAAAGATGCTATTGGAAAAGGCGATAAGGTAGTAATTATCGATGACTTAATAGCTACAGGTGGATCAGCTCAAGCAGCTGCAAAATTAGTTGAAACCTTAGGTGCTGAAGTAGCAGCCTTTGAATTTTTGATTGAATTAGAAGATTTAAATGGTAGAGAAGTCTTAGGCGATTATAAAGTTATATCACTTGTAAAATACGATCATTAAAAATGGGCCTTCATTGAAGGCTCTTTATTTAAATATTTTAAATTAGCCTTAACAATCTAAAAAACTTTATAAAGTTACTTGAATTAATATACAGCGATAGTATAATTTAATTAAGGTCAGAGATGGTCAAATAAATACTAGATAACGATGGAGGTAATATGCAATATAGAGATTATTATGAAGTATTAGGAGTTGATAAAAAAGCAAGTGATGCCGATATTAAAAAGGCTTACAGAAAACTTGCAAAAAAATATCACCCAGACCTTCATCCAGATGATAAAGATGCAGCAGATAAATTTAGTGAAATAAATGAAGCTTACGAAGTATTATCAGATCCTAAAAAACGTAAGAAATACGATAAGTTTGGAAATAATGCAAACTTTTCAGGTGGTCAAAATTTTGATCCAAGCGATTTTGGCTTTGATTTTGGCAATTTTGGTAATGGATCTTATACTTATACTACAGGATCTGATAGTGGTTTTTCAGACTTTTTTGATGGTCTCTTTGGTGGCTTTGGTAGAAGTACTTATCAAAGGGCAGGCTCACGTAGAGCATCAAGTACAACAAGCGCAAAAAAGAAAACTACTATTGATACAAAAATAGAACTAAGCATAGATGAAGCTCAAAAAGGTGCTAGTAAGACTGTTGCTGTTAAATATAATAATGAAGTTAAAAATATAGAAATAAACATACCAGCAGGTATTAAAAATAATAATAAAATAAAAATAGATGGCTCAAAATATGGTATAAATTCCTATATTGTAGCTAAAATAATCATCAAAGATGAAGACGATAGAAGGCTTGATGGAATAGATATAATAAAGAGAGAAAAAATATATCCATGGCAAGCTTATTTTGGGACAAAAAGAAAAGTTGAAACTCCAGATGGTAGCTTGATGGTAACTATACCTGAAAAAGTAAACTCAGGACAAAAGATAAGACTTAAGGGTTATGGTTATAAGGACAGAAAAAATAATAAGGGTGATTTAATACTAGAAATTATTATTGATAACCCAACAGACTTTAATGAAGAAATGACAGACCTATATGAAAAATTAAAGGAAATAGAGGAATAGATTATGGACTACAATAAATTTACACAAAAATCTTTGGAAGCTATAAATAATGCTAATAGCTATGCAATTAAAAATAGCAATCCAGAAGTAAATGAAATACATTTAAATTATGCTTTGATAGAAAACTCTGACTCCATAGTTGCTCAAGTCATTAAAACTATGGATGTAGATTTTAAATCTTATAGAAGTGAAATAAGAGATATGATGGATAGGTTGCCTCAAGCAAGTGGAGGATCAGATATCTATCCAACCCAAACTCTTTCAAGAATATTACTTAAAAGTGAAGATGAAGCAGAAAATATGGGAGATAGCTTTGTATCTATGGAGCATATTTTCTTATCACTTTTAAATGAAAAAACACAAGTGAGTGATATAAATAAAAGATATGGCCTAACATATAAAGAATTTAAAAAATCTATAGATAAGGTCAGGAAAGGTCAAAAAGTGACAACAGAAAATCCAGAAGAAACAAACAATCCATTAGAAAAATTTGGTAGAGACCTTACCCAAGAAGCCAGAGAAGGAAAAATAGATCCAGTTATTGGACGTGATAATGAAATAAGAAATGCCCTTAGAATCCTATCTCGTCGTAAGAAAAATAATCCAGTATTAATTGGTAATCCTGGTGTTGGTAAAACTGCTATTGTAGAAGGTCTTGCACAAAGGATAGTAAATAACGATGTACCAGAGCCACTTCAAGGCAGAACAATTTTTTCACTTGATATGGGTGCTCTAGTAGCAGGGGCAAAATACCGTGGCCAATTTGAAGAAAGACTTAAAGCAGTTCTTGAAGAAGTTCAAAACTCAGATGGTCAAATAATAATGTTTATTGATGAAATCCATACTTTAGTAGGTGCGGGTAAAACAGAAGGTGCTATGGATGCATCAAATATTATGAAACCAATGTTAGCTCGTGGGGAAATAAAAGTAATTGGTGCTACAACCTTAAATGAATATAGAGAATATATTGAAAAAGATGGAGCCTTAGAAAGACGTTTTCAAAAGGTAATGGTAAATGAACCTACAGTTGAAGATACTATAAGCATTTTAAGAGGTATCAAGGACAAATATGAAATTTTCCACGGAATCCGCATCCAAGATAGCGCAGTAATTGCAGCTGCAGAATTATCCGATAGGTATATTACAGATAGGTTTTTACCAGATAAGGCAATTGATCTTATGGATGAAGCATGTGCCACAGTTCGTACAGAGATAGACACCATGCCAACCTATCTTGATGAGCAAAAAAGAAAATTATTACAATTACAAATTGAAATAACAGCCCTAAAAAAGGAAGAAGATGAATCATCCAAAGAAAGGCTAGCAATCCTTGAAAAAGAATTAGCTGACTTATCTGAAAAATATGATGAAGACTTCTTAAAATGGAAAGAACAAAAATCTTCAATTGATGATGTAAAAAACATTAAAGAAGAAATTGATAGGGTAAATAACGAAATTGAACAAGCAGAAAGAAACTATGATTTTGAAAAACTTTCCGAGCTTCGCTATGGCACCCTACCAGCTTTAGATGAAAAACTTAGAAAAGCTAGTGAAATTTCTCAAAAAGATAATGAGGATGCCATAAAAGAACAAGTAACAGATGAAGATGTAGCTGATGTTGTAAGTAACTGGACAGGCATACCTGTAAATAAACTTGTAGAAAGTGAAAGAAGTAAAATTTTATCACTTCCAGAAAAGCTACACGAAAGAGTAATAGGTCAAGACCAAGCTATTACTGCAGTTTCAGATGCTATTATTAGAGCAAGATCTGGATTAAAAGATATTTCAAAACCAATAGGTTCATTTATTTTCCTGGGACCAACTGGAGTTGGTAAAACAGAACTTGCAAAAGCATTATCAGAAGCTATGTTTGATGATGAAAATCATATGATAAGAATAGATATGTCAGAATACATGGAAAAATATTCTGTATCAAGATTAATTGGTGCTGCTCCAGGCTATGTAGGCTATGAAGAAGGAGGCCAATTAACAGAAGCAGTCCGCCGTATGCCATATTCAGTAATCCTATTTGATGAAATAGAAAAAGCCCACCCAGATGTATTTAATATTTTATTACAAGTCTTAGATGATGGAAGACTTACAGATAGTATGGGTAGGACGGTTGACTTTAAAAATACCATAATAATCATGACATCAAATATAGGTAGTCAATATCTAATCGATGGTCTAAAAGATGATGGAACAATTGATGAGGAAAATAAAAATCTAGTAGAAGAATCATTAAGAGCATCATTTAAACCAGAATTCTTAAACAGGATTGATGATATAGTTATGTTTAGCCCACTTACAAGTGATCAAGTTTATAATATCATTGACTTACAAGTAAATGAAATTAGAAAAAGACTTAGAGACTTAAATATAGATTTAGAAATTACACCAGCTGCCAAAGAATATATCCTAGACCATTCTTACGATGTAGAATATGGTGCAAGACCAGTAAAAAGATACCTACAAACTAATGTGGAAACAAAGCTTGGTAGACTAATAATCGAAGGTAAAGTTGGAGCAAAAGATACTGCTATACTAGATATAGATGAAAATAAAGAATTAAATTTTTCTATAAAATAAATATTTGATAAAAGAGATGTTTGGCTTCATTCCAACATCTCTTTTATTATGCCTACTTTTTTACTACTATATACTATATATAGTGCTTAGTTTACTTTTGAAACTATATATGGTATACTTCCCTCAGTAATGGAGGTAATAATATGGTTCAGGTTTTAAAACGCGATGGTAAAAAAGTTGACTTTAATGTAAATAAAATATCTAATGCTATCCTCAAAGCCATGAATTCTCCCAGCGGAGTATATTTTAAGGATCAGCCAGAAAAAATAGCAAATATAATAAAAGAAAAATATAAGGATTATGAAGAGATTTCTATCTATGATATAGAAGAAGCAGTTTATTATGAACTAATTAGAAATGATAATCCAGCTACTGCAAGAGCCTATGAGTCATATAAATCAATCCAAGCCTATAAAAGAGAACAAAATACATCAGATAATGATATATTAGGCTTGCTAAATCAAAGCAATATAGATGTAATGGATGAAAATTCTAATAAAAATCCTTTGATAGCATCTACTCAAAGAGACTTAATAGCTGGGGAAGTTGCAAAAGACATAGCGAAAAGAAAGCTAATCCCAGCTCATTTAGTAGAAGCCCATGAGGCAGGAGCTATACATATCCATGATCTAGACTACCTTATCCAACCAATCTTTAATTGCTGCTTGGTTGATATGAAAAATATGCTAGATCAAGGCACAGTTGTAAATGGAAAGTTAATAGAAAGTCCTAAATCTTTTCAAGTAGCTTGTAATGTGATGACGCAAATTATAGCACAAATTGCTTCTAACCAATATGGTGGACAGTCTATAAACATATCTTGCCTAAGTCCATACTTAAAAAAATCTTATGATAAAAATCTAAAATTAGCCAATGAAACTTTAGCAAGTAAAGACCAGGCCTTAGCCATGGCAGCTGCTATGACTAAAAAAGATTTGGAATCAGGTATACAAACCATCCAGTATCAAATAAATACCCTTATGACTAGCAATGGTCAGGCTCCATTTGTGACCTTGTTTATGCATGCAGATGAAAATGACCCATACCTAGATGAAACAGTAAAAATAATAGAAGAGATCTTAAAACAAAGAATCAAGGGAATTAAAAACGAAGCAGGTATTTATGTGACTCCAGCTTTTCCAAAATTAATTTATGTTCTAGATGAAAATAATATAGAGGAAGATAGTAAGTTTTACAATCTTACAAGACTTGCTGGCGAGTGTACCGCAAAAAGCATGTACCCTGACTATATCTCTGCCAAAGAAATGAAAAAAAATTATGAAGGTAATGTCTTTTCTCCTATGGGATGTAGAGCATTTCTTCCTCCATATAAAGATGAAAATGGAGAATACAAATTTGAGGGAAGATTTAATATGGGAGTAGCTACTATAAACCTTCCTCAAATCGGTATACTAGCCAAAAATGATGAAGAAAAATTCTTTGAAATATTAGAAAAAAGATTAGAATTAGTAAAAGAAGTAGGACTTTTAAGGTACAAGCACTTATCAAATGTTACCAGCGATAGCTCACCAATTCACTTCCAGCATGGAGCTATAGCAAGACTTCCAAAAAATACTCCTATAAAACCACTTCTGGAAAATGGTTATGCGACAGTAACTATAGGTTATATTGGAATCTATGAAGCAAGTAAGCTAGTGACAGGTAAATCTCATACCAGTGTAGAAGGAAAAAAATTTGCTCTAAAAATTATGAATATTTTAAATGAGAAAAAAGAAGAATGGAGTGATGAATTTAATATTGCCTTTGCAGTTTATGGAACACCTGCAGAAAGCTTAACCCATAGGTTTGCTAGTATTGATAAAGAAAGATTTGGGGAAATAGAAGATATAACTGATAAGGGATACTATACAAACTCTTTTCATGTAGATGTTAGAGAAGAAATAAGTATCTTTGATAAGTTTGACTTTGAAGCAGAGTTTCAATCCTTATCAACAGGTGGCTGTATATCCTATGCAGAAATTCCAAATATGACTGCAAACATAGATGCTATTATGACTATGATAAAATACATTTATGATCATATCCAATACGCAGAATTTAACACAAAACTTGATTATTGTCACGATTGCGGATTTGATGGTGAGATTTTATTAAATGATGCAAATGAGTGGTACTGCCCAAATTGTGGAAACAAAGATAAAAGTTCATTAACTGTAGTTAGAAGAACCTGTGGCTATCTTGGAGAAAACTTCTGGAATGAAGGTAGGACTAAAGAAATAAAAGCTAGGGTGCTTCATATATGAATTATGGACAAATCCGAAAATATGATATAGCAAATGGTCCTGGCATCCGTACAAGCATTTTTGTTACAGGTTGTAGTTTAAATTGTAAAAATTGCTTTAATAAAGAATACCAAAATTCAAAATTTGGTGAAAAATGGACTGATCAAACTACAAAAAAAGTCATAGATTATTTATCAAAAGATGAAGTGACAGGGCTTACTATCCTAGGTGGAGAACCCTTTGAAAGTGCAAAAGATTTGCTTTCTATAATAGTTGATATAAAAAAACAAATTGATAAGTCTATCTGGATTTATTCTGGCTATACCTTTGAATATTTAATAGAAAATCCTACTTGTAAAAATCTTTTGAAAGAAGTCGATGTAATTGTAGATGGTCCATTTAAAGAAGCAAAAAAAGATTTGAAATTAAAATTTAGAGGTTCCTCTAATCAACGCATTATAGATATAAAAGAAAGCTTAGCTAGTGATAGCATTGTTCTATTAAATGGGTATTAATATCCTATAAAAGACTTAGGAGGAATGATGAATAAAACATATAAAAAGAAAAAAGGCTTTGGAGCAATTGCAGGTATTATAGCTGTTTTAGCTATCATACTTATTCTTACAGTTCCAACCTATAACAGACTTGCAGGTAGCCGTGAAAATGTAAATGAGGCTTATGCACAAGTACAAAATGTTGTACAAAGAAGAGCAGATTTAATTCCAAACTTAGTAAATACAGTTAAAGGATACTCTGATTATGAAGGTGAAACATTAACTAGAATTACAGAGGCTCGTTCTGGGATAAGTAATGCTGAGTCACCAAAAGAGTTAGCAGAAGCTAATGAAGAACTAACCCAAGCAGTTCGTGAGATGAATGTAGTAGTAGAAAATTATCCAGAGCTTAAGGCAAATACTCAATACACCCAGTTAATGGATGAACTAGCAGGATCTGAAAACAGAATTTCTGTAGAACGTGGTAATTATAACCAAGCTGTAAAAGAATATAACACAGATTTAAAAAGATTTCCTACAAATTTAATTGCAGATTTTACTGGTTATAAAGAAGCAGAATACTTTGAAGCAAGCGCAAGTGCTCAAGATGCACCAACAGTAGACTTTAACAAAAGTAATTAAGAGGAGTTTATATGAAAAGGAAAAAATTACTACAATTTAATTTAATAGTTTTACTAATGCTAATCTTTTTTCCTTTAAACTCTTTTGCAAGCCTTCCATCTGCACCAACAAATTATTATCTAGATGAGCTGGAGATGCTAGATAAGGAAACTATGGAAAATATTACTCAAACCAATAGAGAGCTGGAACAAAAAACTGGCTCTCAGATAATGGTAGCTACCATTAAAAATCCTAATGGCCTACCAGCTAGTGACCTAGCCCCAAAAATATTTAACCAATGGACCATTGGTGATCAGACTAAAAAAAATGGGGTATTGATGCTTATCACTGAGGATGAATTAAATGATAAAAAAGAAATTTTTATAGCAACAGGTTATGGCATCGAGGGTAGGCTTAATGATGGTAAAGTTGGTAGAATTATTGATAATTTTATGATCGATGATTTAAAAAGTGGTAATTACTCCCATGCTATTAATGAAGGATTTAAAGCCATAGTTGCTGAGGTAGCTGATGAATATGGTGTAGAATTAAATGGAAATTACGATTATTATTTAGATGTAAATAGCCAGTCCTATTCAGGTGGTATTAGCCTTGGAAGTCTACTCATTATGTTAATATTTTTTATAATCCTATCTAATATGTTTACAAGAATGAGCCTATATGGCGGTGGGTCTCGTAGGTATTATAGAAGGTATCCACGCTATGGTAGAAGATACTATAATGATCCTTTTGGTGGTTATTATAGAGGAGGATCTAATCCATTTGGAGGTTCTTCATCATTTGGAAATTCTTCTTTTGGAGGTTCTTCAGGTAATTCTTACTCTGGAGGCTTCAAAGGAGGCGGAGGCACCACTGGTGGTGGTGGAGCTGGTAGAAGTTTTTAAGGAGAATAAATGTACGGATATTTAGCAAGTCATTTTTTTAATGATGCTATGTATAAATGGACAGAAAATCTTGCTCAATATATAGAAGAAAATACAGAATTAGAACTTTATGTCCCTCAAAGAAATGCAGATATCAATGATAAAAAAAATAACGATGATATTATAACAGACATAAAAATTGCCCAAGCCGATACAGCTGAACTTAAAAAAGCAAATATTTTAATAGCTTGCCTTGATGGTTTAACTATAGATGATGGAGTAGCTGGAGAGGTCATGGCTCATGGTGTTATGGCAGAGCTAGAAGAAGAATATAAGGTTGATTTTCCAAGAATGATTATTGGTGTAATAACTGATATGAGGTATCTAGGTACGGGTGAAAATAAACTTTATAGAAACCTTATGATAGTTGGAAAAGTAAAAGAACATGGTCATTTAGTTATCGGATACCCTGGAGATGATTCTTACTTAGAAGAGATAGCAAAACTCGTAAATGACTTTATAAGTGAAAATAAATAAGCTCTAAGAATATTAATTCTTAGAGCTTTTCATATGCATATTTTGTTATCTTTGGAATCAACATTATTAAAACTATAGCATTAATTCCAGCTTCTACAGCATCTTTTATAAAGTTTCTAATAACATAAAATAAATATGGGTTGGAATATAGGTGGGTTAGCCATAATGAATCAAGTAAGAGTCTAACACCCATAAATACAAAAATAGCGCTTAAAATACAGATCCAATCTAATTTATTTTTAAAATCTCTTTTAAAAATATTATAAGAAATAAATCCAGGTACAGCTCCAATTAATATACTGCTTAGTGTAAAACCAGGGTGAAACACACCATCAGGTTTCATAAGCATTCCAACAACGTCTGCTACACCACCGGTGATACCTCCAGCTATGGGACCATATAAAATCCCCGCCATCATAGTAGGTAAGTAACCTAGGCCGATTTTTGTGCTAGAGAAGATAGTTATAGTTAAAAATCTTCTGAAAATAACTGTTAGCGCTGCAAAAATAGCCATTTTTGTGAGCATGTTTACTGTAAGTTTATTATTCATTTTTCCCCTTTCTATCAGAGGCAGCGGTTGCGATAGAAAATCACAGCTAATAAGCTTTCGTTTAAGAACAACAACCCATTTCTTAACACTTAACGCTTTCTATCTACTCTGATGATTATATGATATCATATTTATAAATAAAATTCATTAGAGGAGCATATGTTAAATAAAGAATTTTTTAATAGAGATACATTAACTGTTGCCAAAGACCTACTAGGTAAGATTATTATAAGAAATGATAATGGAATAGTTTATAAAGCAAAAATAGTAGAAACTGAAGCCTATTTAGGTATAGCAGATAGGGCGGCCCATAGTTTTGGTGATAGGAAAACTGAAAGAACAAAGATTATGTATGAGGATGCTGGAACTATTTATGTTTATCAAACCTATGGTATTCATTTTATGCTAAATTTTGTAACAAAAGATGTAGGGATACCTGAAGCTGTTCTTATTAGGGGAGTTGAACCACTAAACGAGTTAGAAAATATAAGTATAAATCGTTTTGGGAAAACTTATAAATTCCTATCTACATATCAAAAGAAAAACTTAACTAATGGACCAGGAAAGCTAACCAAGGCTTTAAATATAAATAAAAGTTTAAATGGGAAAAATTTATTTGGTAATGAACTTTACTTAGAAGATGATAGTAGCATCTTTGATATAATAACAGATAAGAGAATAGGAATAGACTATGCCAAAGAAGCCATAGACTATCCTTATAGGTTTTATATAAAGGATAATCCTTATGTATCCATTTTAAAAAAAGACTAGAAGTATATTTATTTGTTTAAAATTTAGTAATTAGATATAATATAGCTAACACAAGGTGTGCATTAGCTAAGATTTGAAATCGAACTTTTAACCTGCTTCAGTTACTACTAGCCTAGGGATGTGATTTATATTTATTATGCATTCTTGTGAAAAACGAGGAGGTTTTTATGTCAGAAAAATTTACGGATAGAATTTATCCAAGAGTAAAAGAAATATGGGAAGCTTGCTTTAATCACCCTTTTGTTCAAGGAATGGGAGATGGAAGTCTAGACTTAGATAGTTTTAAACACTGGGTAAAACAAGACTATGTTTATCTAATAGAATATGCAAGACTTTTTGCGATAGGTAGTGCAAAATCACCTGATTTAGAGTCTGTGAATTCATTTGCAAAAGGACTTGAAGGTATATTATTTATGGAAATGGACCTTCACAGATCTTATGCTAAAAATTTTTCTATAAGCGAAGATGAACTAGAAGCAACTGAACCATCAGCTATAAATACTGCTTACACTTCATATATGCTAAATAAGGCTCAAGCTGGAGGAGTAGAAAATGTTGCTGCAGCACTACTTGCCTGCTCTTGGTCTTATAGCTATATCGGTCTTAAGCTAGCGGAAATTCCAGGGGCCTTAGAAGATGAAAACTACGGATCATGGATAGAAATGTATTCTTCAGATGAATTTACTGAGTTAAATGATAATGCCATGAAACTTATGAATAAACTCACAGAGGGAAAACCTGAAAGAGAATTAATAGCTCTTGAAGAAATAATTGTAAAAACAGGATATTTTGAGTATATGTTCTGGGATATGTGCTACAACAAAGAAACTTGGCCAATAGATATCTAAGAAGAAATAATTTTTTAGAAATTTAAAAATTTTCTACTGTTAGAGAAAATCTATGATATAATGTTATTAAAGGAAAATGTTATCATATAAGGTTAAACTTTTAACCATTAGCTAGCTATGGAGGTATATATGAAATTAGACAGAAAGTTTGTATCAAAGTATTATGAGCATGTTGAAGAATTCCCAGATTTAGATATTGATCTTTCAAAAACCATCTTACTAATAGTTGACTATCAAAATGAATTTTGCTTAACAGATTTTGGTGAAGCTAAAGAGTTTAAAGAACAAGGCCTATGGGATGATTGGAAACCATATTTTGACAAGATGCACCAAGTAGCCTTACCTAATACAGAAAGAGTTTTAAATTACTTTAGAGATAATGACCTATTAGTCTCATACGGGCTTATAGCTTGCCAAAGAGAAGATGGTAGAGATAGATCTCCAGTTCAAAAATCTGAAGGGTGGAATAATATGCTGATGCCTGTTAATTCATATGCGGCAGAAGTAGTAGACCCACTAAAACCAATTGAAAATGAAATAGTTGTATATAAAACAACAGACTCTGTAACAACTGGTACAAATTACCTGCACTTATTAGACAACATGGATATCGAAACTGTTGTTGTATGCGGTATGGTAACTGACCAATGTGTAGCATCTACTGTAAGAGGCCTTGCTGATGGAGGCTATAATGTAATTACAGTTCACGATGCATGTATAGCAGCGTCAGAAGAACTTCATGATGCAGAGCTTAAAATAATGAATGTTATTTATACCTATGTTTTAAGTACTGAAGATACATTAAAATTATTAGATGAGAGTAAATAAAAAGAGAGGAGCATCAGCTCCTCTTTATTTAAATAATATAGTAATTAAAAATTATTGTAGACTTATCTATTTATCTATGATAAATCCTTGGTCTATTAAAGTCTCAAACATTCTATCTCTATTTGCTATAACTGTTCCCTGTTTTTTAGGAATTTGAGTCGAAAATGAATCGACCTTGCGGTTAGCATCTCTTAAATCATAGTAGGTAGTCATTTCTTTATCATAGTCAGCAATTTTTTCATTATAATTGTTAAAAACCTGGTAAGAATTTTCGAAGGTTTTTAGATTTATATCCATCCTAGGTTTTAGTTGAGGTTCTTGATTTGGTAGGCCAAAACCTAGACCTACAGCAGGATAAGTTAGTTTTGGTAAATCAAGTAATTCTATAACTTTTTTAGTATTATTATGGATATTTCCAAAATAATTAACGCCAAGTCCTAAGCTTTCACAGGCCACAGCAACATTTTGAGCTGATATTATGGCATCAGTAAAGCCTTGGATAAATTTATCAAAACCTATCATTTCATCATTTTCTTGACCATTTTCCTTTGCTATATTGTAATTTCTATATAAATCGACTATAAAAATCCAAAGGTGTGGGGCACGGGCCATATAATCCTGAAGACCATTAGCAGCAAATTTCTTTTTGAGATTAGGATCTGTTACTCTAACTATAGAAAAAAATTGCATGCCATTACTAGTTGGAGCCATGTTTGCTACATTAAGTAAAGCTTCTATCACTCCATCATCTAATTTTTCATCTTTAAATTCTCTTATAGTCCTATGATTTAATTGATTTTTAATTGTTTCGTTCATAAAAACTCCTTCTCTAATAATCAATATATACCCTAATAAATAGTATAGTAATAAAAGGTGATTATATGTTAGTTAGAATATCTGTTAGAAATCTTATAGAATTTGTCATGCGTTCAGGAGATATTGACAATAGATTTCGTGACAATGCTAGGATGATTGAGGGTATTAGAGCCCACCAAGCCATCCAAAAAAAATATGGAGATAATTATAAAAGTGAATATTCTATAAAGAATACTACAACTATTGACGATGTAGAATTTAGGGTAGAAGGCAGAGCTGATGGTCTACTTAAAGATAAAGATAGCTATATTATAGATGAAATCAAATCTACGACAAGACTTCTTTATGAAATTGATGGATCAAATAAGCTCCACTGGGCTCAGGCTATGTGCTATGCCTATTTTTTTGCCCTAGATAATAATTTAGATAAGATGAGCATAACCTTAACTTATGTAAGTATTGAAGATTACTCTACAAAAATTTTTAGAGAAGAGTTTACTTTTGAATACCTAAAAAAATTTTACTTTAGTCTTTTATATGAGTATTTAAACTTTTCGAAAATTCTTGCAAAAAACAAGATAAACAGGGGTGAGTCCATAAAAAAATTAGACTTTCCTTATAAAGATTACAGAAAGGGTCAAAGAAAAATGGCTGTTGCTGTCTACACTGCTATATTAGACTCTAAAAAATTATTTGTAGACGCTCCAACTGGCATAGGCAAGACCATATCTACAGTTTTTCCTTCCATCAAATCTATGGGTGAAGATTTAACTGATAAGATTTTTTATCTAACTAGCAAAAATACTCAGGCCAAGGAAGCCCTAAAATCAATAAAAATTTTAGAAAACCAAGGACTATTTATAAAAGCATTATCAATTACATCCAAGGAAAAAATTTGTTTAAATGATGAGGTTAAATGTAATCCAGTAGATTGTCCCTTTGCTAAGGGTCACTTTGATAGGGTTAATGATGCTTTAAGAGATATAATAGATAATGAAAAAATAATGAATTTTGACACTATAACTTCATATGCAGAAAAATACAGGGTGTGTCCCTTTGAATTAGAACTTGATATATCATCCTATGCTGATTTTATTATATGTGATTACAATTATGTATTTAATCCAAATACATATTTAAAAAGATTTTTTGATGAAGTTATAGATAGGTATGTATTTTTAATTGATGAATCTCATAACTTAGTAGAACGAGCTCGCGATATGTATAGTTTTAGCTTTACTGATAGCCGTTTTACTCATCTTATAGATAATTTAGATGATAAAAAATATAAAACTATAATAAAATATCTCAACCAAATAGCTGATACCTTTGAAGTTTTGTATAATAAACACGGTAAAAGGCTGTATCATGCACAGGAAAGTCAAATAGAAGATTTTGATAGCAAATTTATAAAACTTTTAAAACCTCTGCAAAAGTATTTGGTGGAGGAAAGAGAAGATGAAAATTATGATGAACTTTTAAACCTATTTTTTGACATAAATAAATTTCTTAAAATAGGAGAATATTATACCAAAGGCTTTTATTCGGTCATATCTTATGATGAAGAACTGGATGATAAAATTTTTGAGATAAAATGCATAGATCCGTCCCTAGTATTAACCAATACTTATAAAAACGCTAGGTCAACTGTATTTTTCTCTGCAACCCTTTCTCCTATGGTTTATTTTACGAAAATCCTTGGAGCAGAAGATAGTTTAAAGTTACGCTTAGATATGCCTTTTGATGAAAATAACTTTGAACTATTTAATAGAGAGATTAGTACTAGATATAAAGATAGAAATAATAATGTAGTCCATATTAGTGAAGCTATCAATGAATTTATAAATTCTAAAAAAGGAAATTATTTTATATTTTTTCCATCATATTCTTACTTAGAAGATGTCTATGAGGATTATAAAACTCGTTATGAAGATGAGATTATAGTTCAAGATAGATTTATGAATGAAAAAGAGACCAATAAGTTTTTAAAGCAGTTTGATAAAGATTCAGCAAAAACGGCCTTTGTAGTTCTTGGAGGTATTTTTTCTGAAGGGGTTGACCTAGTAGGTGATAGACTTATAGGATCTATGATTATTTCAGTGGGAATGCCTGGTGTAAGTAATGAGAGAAATTTAATTAAAACTCATTTTGATAAAATGGGTTTAAGTGGTTTTGATTATTCCTATACCTATCCTGGTCTTAATAAGGTCTACCAAGCAGCCGGCAGAGTTATAAGAAGTGATAATGACAAAGGAATAATCTATTTGCTAGATGATAGATTTAACCAATATAAATACAAGAACCTTTATCCAAAACATTGGAAAAATAAGGGCCTTAAGATAGTAAATGAAACAAAAGATTTTAAGAAGGAAGCAGATGAATTTTGGGAGGGTTTAATTGAGAAAAAAGAAAAATAGCGAAGTGAAAATAAAGGATGTAAAATATCCAAATATTTCTATTGGTGAAGATCAAGATGGAAATATTGTTGAATTTAAAGGAGGGGTCTTAGGTCAAACTTGTAAGGTTAAAATTACTCGCAATAGACATGATTATAAAAAAGGAAAATTTATAGAATTACTAGACCATTCCCCTCTTGAAAATAGTAGGCATTTTTGCTCTCAAGCTGATATATGCGGAGGATGTGCCTATCAACGATTACCATACGAAACAGAACTAATGCTAAAACAAGACATGGTAAAAAAATTGTTAGCTGATAATGATATCTTTTATGAGGGTGATATACCTATAAATAGATCTCCAGTAATAGAAGGATTTAGAAATAAAATGGAATACACCTTTGGGGATGCCTACAAGGGTGGTGAATTAATCTTAGGACTACATAGACAAAATAGATTCTATGAAATAGTTGATACCATAGATTGTAATGTAGTTGATGGTGATTTTAATACCATAAGGAACGCGGTACAAAATTATTTTAGGGAAAAAAATACTAGTTTTTATCATAAGTCTATGAAAGAAGGATTACTAAGACATTTTATAATCAGAAAGGCTCATAGAACTGGCGAAATTATGGCAATACTGGTAACCACAAGTGATGAAAGCTTTGATCAGATGAGAAAAAAACTTTTTGTAAATTTTCTAAATGATTTAAAGCTTGATGGTAAGATAGTATCTATTTTTCATGTAACTAATGATTCTGTAGCTGATGCGGTGGTTCCAGAAAAAGTTGAGCTTTTATTTGGCAAAGACCATATAACAGAACAGATGCTAGATTTAAAATTTAATATATCTCCATTTTCATTTTTTCAACCAAATGTATTTGCTGCCGAAAAACTTTATCAAAAAGCCTTTGATTTTGCAAGTATAGATAAATCTATGAATGTCCTAGACCTATACTCTGGGACAGGAACTATAACTCAAGTTATGGCAAGTATAGCCAACCATGCAACAGGTATAGAAATAGTAGATGAAGCAGTAGAAAAAGCCTATGAAAACGCAAATCTTAATGAGATAGAGAATATAGACTTCCTATGTGGGGATGTCTTAGAAGAAATTGAAAAGGTTAGAGGAGATTATGATGTAGTTATCCTAGACCCTCCAAGGGCTGGTATAGCACCAGAATCTTTAGAAAAAATAATAAACATAAACCCTAAAAAATTTGTTTATATATCTTGTAATCCAAAAACCCAAGTTGATAACCTAAAAACCTTTTTAGAAAAAGGATACAAGATTAAAAAATACGAAATATTTGACCAGTTTCCAAACTCTAGACATGTGGAGACTATTTGTTTACTAACGAAAAAATAAAGTATCAAGTAAATAAGTATGATAAGGGTAAGTAATAAATAATAAGACTTATAAGGAGGCAATATGTACGACTTTAATTTTAATATATCAACTAAGATATTATTTGGTAAAGACCAACTTAATAACCTAGCAGATGAGATAAAAAAATATGGGCAAAGAGTACTTTTAGTTTATGGCAGAAGTTCTATTAAAAAAATCGGACTTTACGATGAAATTTTAAATATTTTTAAAGAAAATTCCATTACACATTTTGAGCTATCGGGTGTTGTACCAAATCCTAGAATCGATAAGGTACGTGAAGGTGTAAATGTAGCTAAGGAAAATGATGTTGATTTTGTATTAGCAGTTGGCGGGGGCTCTGTAGTTGACTCGGCAAAATTAATTGCGGCTGGTTTTTATACTGATAGTGATCCATGGGATATAGTAATTAAAAAAGAAAAAGTTACAAATGCTCTACCTTTAGGTAGTATTTTAACTCTTGCAGCTACTGGATCTGAAATGAATACTGGTTCTGTTATATCAAATGAAGAAACGGGCCAAAAACTTGGCTGGGGATCTGAATACGTAAGACCAAAATTTGCAATAATGAATCCAGAATATACCTACAGTGTAGATTCTTACCATACTGCAGCAGGTACTGTAGACATTATGAGCCATACTATGGAAAATTATTTTACATTAAATGATGGTGCTTATTTAAATGATAGGTTTGCAGAAGGTATTTTAAAAACTTGTATAAAATATGGACCAATTGCTATTAAAGAAAGTGATAATTATGAAGCAAGAGCAAACCTAATGTGGGCAAACTCTTGGGCAATTAATGGTCTAATTAGTGCTGGAAAGGCAACAGAATGGTCAGTTCATGCTATGGAACATGAGTTATCAGCTCTAAGAGATATTACTCATGGAATAGGTCTAGCAATTCTAACTCCAGCTTGGCTTCTATATTGTTTAGATGATAAAACAAGTGAAAAAATTGCAACATTTGGTTACAACGTTTTTGATATAGAAAAAACTGATTCGCAAATGGATGATGCAAAAAAAGCTATAGATGCGCTTAAAGATTTTCTTGAGTCTTTAGGAATTAATCTAAGCTTAAAAGAAGAAGGATTTAGTGAAGAAGACCTTCCTATTATGGCTAAAAATTGCTTAGAAAATAAAAATAAAAGTCAAATAGATGGATTTAAGACTTTAAAAGAAGAAGATATCTTAAATATTTATAAAAAAGCTTTTTAAGTGATAGGTATTGATGAATATTATTGAAAATCTTGAGCTAAATGATACTAGCTATAAATCTTTAATTGTCTATAAATATGGGCAGGGTTATATAGTAAATAAGAAAAATAATCAGCAAGTCAATGTCAGGTCTATTGCAAAGACTATTCTTGCCCTTGCTTGTGGGATTTTAATAGAAAAACATATTGGTTTTAATGAAGAAACATACATTTATCCAATAATTAAAAATAAAGTAAACTTAACCAATACAAAGAATGAAAAATATTTAAAGCAAATTAAAGTTAAGCACCTTCTAACTCATAGTGTAGGATATAGAGATATCCTCTTGATGAGTAAGGATATAAATAAATTTAATGTAGATAACTTATTGACTGAAGTAATCAATCATCCTATTTACTACAAACCAGGAACTTATTTTCTCTACTCGAATGCCAGCTACTTTATCCTAGCAGCTGCTATGGAGGAGGTCTTAGGGTATGATTTGTTTGATTTTATAGAGGAAAATTTATTTAAGCCCTTAGCTATAAAAAATGCTAAGGCTGATAAATATGGTGATTATCTAGCAGGAGCAACCAAGTTTTATCTATCAGCTGATGACCTGTTAAAAATAGGAAAGTTACTTTTAAATAATGGTAACTTTGAAGGTAGGCAAATTGTTAGTAAAGATTGGATTAAAAGAATGAAAGCTCCATATTTTGACAATAACCAAGAAACTAAGCAAAAATATCTATCAGAAGATTACTATGGATATAGTTTATGGCAATCAGAAAATGGGATTATCTTTGCCTCAGGAACGGGTGGCCAGTTGATTGTCTTACTTGAAAAATTAGGTACTATAATAGTAACTACAAATAGTGGCAGTGATAATTATGGCTATAAGATTAAAAATGAGGTAGATACTATTATAGAAAAATTAAATAGGGGGTAGGCCAATGGACTACGATTACATTATTGAATTAACTAAAATTTATGAAGACCATAAAAAGCTAACAGATAAATTATGTAACGCTCTTCAAGAATTTAAGGACCACCAAAAAGAATTAGAAAAATTAGAAAAATACTACTATAGTGAAGATTTTATGAAAGATTATGATGCGTCAAATAAAGGAGAAATTCCAAGTGATATTAATCAAGGAATCCTAACTGAAGATGCAATTTATGATCTTTTAGGTGATAACTATTATATGGCACGAGAAATGCTAGATTTAGCAAACTATATCATTCAGGATAAGGAAAAATAGATTGGTTTATTCAATCTATTTTTTTTATTAAAATTTGTAAATAAAAAAACTGCGAATTAAATCGCAGTTTAAAAATCTGGTGCACCATCAGAGGTTCGAACTCTGGACACCCTGATTAAGAGTCAGGTGCTCTACCAACTGAGCTAATGGTGCAAATAAAATACTTTTTTATTATATGCCTCCATTAGCATCTTGTCAAATTAATATATTTGCCAAATATGGGCTATTTGATTGCTCATTTCTTCAAAGGACCAAGGTCTCATGGTATTTTTTACACTATTTGGGTCATTTACCAAAAATTTTCCATCTTCATATGAATCTATAACAAATATATGGCCGAATAATGTGAAGTAGCCTCTATTTACAGAAACTATTAATGGACCTTTTTTAAGTGCATCTATCATTTCTTTCTCATTTACAGCAATATCTTTTGAGTTAAGATTGTATTTTTTTGCTTCATCTGGAAAAAATGCCCATGAGATTCCTTCACTTGACATATAAGTCTTAGCATCTTTGGCAATTTTATCAGGGGAAATACTCGGATCATTTTTTATTCTTGATAGAACCATAGCGGTAGATGTTGGACCACAACCAGATATACCTATATTTCTTTGACCTAGTTCATTATAAGCCCATCTATTATCCCATTGTAGATAGAGAGGGGTTTTTCTTCCTAAATCTAAGGAAGGGCCTGGATTATTTGGAAAATCTGTTATATTGTGGTTCATATTATAAACAAATTCAATAGTATCTGGGTCATTTCCTGTAAGATATGCCTCTACATTTGTTATATTAAAAAAGTTATCATATACCCAACGAGCCTTAGGGTCTTTATCTGCGTATTTCTCTACATTTTTTATAATATCTTCTTTTACTTCTGACTTAGCTTTTGGCTCTGTATTTTTATTTAGATTTTCTTCTTCATCTATAACCATATCAGAAAGTGTTTTATCATTTGATTTTAAAAATGTGTTTATAGCAAGCTCGTTGATATCAGATACAATATTTATATTTTCTTGATCAACTAAATCATCAGAATTATTTCCTAAGCTGCTTGTACAGGAGCTAAGAGCAATAAGCATGATAGTTGTAGCTATTAATTGTTTTTTCATACCTTTATTTTACTCAATCCTAGTTTGTGTTCAATATTATTTTTATATTTCATAATAATATGGTATCATAGCTAAGTAATGTTTCTTGGCACCCATTACAGAAAAAAAATCAAGGAGAAAAAATGACAGAAAGAAATAATTTTACGAAAGATACTAACTTTTTGGTTAGGTCTGCTATAGTTGCAGCTTTGTATGTTGTGTTAACATTACTTGTTCCTATGCCACAATACGGGCCAATCCAGTTTCGTTTTTCAGAAATATTGGTATTATTAGTTTTTTATAACAAAAAATATATACCTGGATTAGTTTTAGGATGTGCTATAGCAAACTTATTTAGTCCTATGGCTTGGTTTGATGTAATATTTGGTACTTTATCATCATATATAGCCTTTAAACTTATGACAAGGACTGACAACTTATTTGTAGCTTCATTATTTCCAGTTCTATTAGTATCTGTTCCAGCTTTAGGAACTTACTTTTTATTAGATAACTCCGGAGCATTTATTACTATGCTATTTTCATTTATGGCAAGTGAATTTGTTATGGTAAGCTTAATCGGTGTTATAATTTTTAAAATACTAGAAAATAATAAGGCGTTTATGAAAAATATAATAGAATTTTAAAAAAGCTCCCAAAAGGGAGCCTTTTTATTTGGTCAAATTTTGTTTAATTTATTTACTATATCTTCAATTTCACTTAGTTTTTCCTTAGCATCTTCAGGATCATTATTTTCTAAGGCCTGATACACACAATGGCTAAGGTGGGCTGATAAAACTTCTTTGTTGATATTTTTTAAAATTGAGATTGAAGCCATTAGTTGATTGCTTATATCAATGCAATACCTATCTTCTTCAACCATTTTTATTAAACCATCGATTTGACCGCCGACAGTTTTTAATTTCCTTATTGTTTTTGCCTTATCAGCGTGCATTACTTATATTCAATACCGTTAAATTCGTATCCTGCTTCTGTGATAGCTTCTTTAATTTCATCTTCTTCAGCACTACCAAAGTAGTCTACTGTTGCATTTTTTGCTTCTAGATCTACATTTGCATTTTCTACAAATGATAATTCATTTAACGCTTTTTCTACATTTTTCTTGCAGTGTTCACAAGTCATTCCGCCTACATTTACTACTAATTTATTTGTATCTGCCATTTTTTCTTCTCCTTTTGTTTCTTCTATATTATTTGATAGGTGTTCATTTTCTTCATTTGATGCTTCTATTTCATCTATAGCTTTTTGATTTTTAAACTCTGGTTTAAATCCTCTTAGTCTTAGTGAGTTTAAACATACGAATACAGATGAAATACTCATTGCAAAGGCTGCAAACATTGGATTTAATGTGATTCCTTTAAATGGATATAAAAGCCCTGCTGCTACTGGGATTAGTATTACATTGTAAAAGAAAGCCCAGAATAAATTTTGCTTAATGGTCTTTATAGTTGATTTTGAAAGTTCAATTGCACTTACTATATCTAGTAGTGAATTTCTCATCAATACAACATCTGCAGAGTCTATAGCAACATCAGTACCATTACCAATGGCCATACCTATATCACTTCTTGCAAGAGCAGGCGCATCATTAATACCATCACCTACCATGGTTACTTTTTTACCCATATCTTGCAATTGTTTTACAACTTTATCTTTATCTTGAGGTAGGACATCAGCAAATTTTTTATCAATACCTAAGTCAGATCGGATTGCTTCTGCTGTTTTTTCGTTATCTCCAGTTACCATAGTTACTTCATAACCTAGATTTTTAAGCTCATCTATAGCAATTTTTGAAGTTGCTTTTGGTAAGTCCTTAGCAGCTATTAGACCAATTAATTGATTTTCATCAGCAAAGTACATAGAAGTCTTACCTTCATTTGCATAAGTATCAGCTATTTCTATATAGTTTTTAAGATCTATATTATTTTCTTTCATTAGCCTTAAGTTACCTGCAAGGTATCTTTGGCCATTATATGTTGCGCTTATTCCTTTACCAGAAATAGCGTTAAAGTCTGATACATTCTCTGAAGCTATATTATTTTCTTCAGCATAGGTAACTATTGCATTACTTAATGGGTGTTCAGATGAATTTTCTATAGAAGTTGCAAGTTTTATAAACTCATCATGGTCTATATCAGTTTTTACATCTGTAACTTGAGGTCTACCTTCAGTAATAGTTCCTGTCTTGTCTAGAAGTATTGTATCAACTTTGCTTAAGTTTTCTAAACTTTCTGCACTTTTAAATAATAAACCTAGTTCTGCGGATTTTCCAGTAGAAACCATTATCCCCATCGGTGTAGCTAGACCTAGGGCACATGGACAGGATATAACTAAAACTGAAATCATTAAATTTAATGCAAATTCAAAACTATAGCCCAGTGCCATCCATATTATAAATGTAGCAATAGATATTATAATTACAGCTGGTACAAATATAGCTGAAATCTCATCTGCCATTTTTGCAATTGGAGCCTTAGTTTCATTCGCTTCGTTTACTAGATTTATTATCTGAGCTAGAGTAGTATCTTCACCAACTTTGGTTGCCTTAAACTTAAATGAACCTTCCTTATTTATAGTTGCAGTGATTACTTCATCTCCAACACCCTTATTAACAGGAATAGATTCACCGGTTAAAGCTGCTTCATCAAGTAGGGAAGAGCCTTCTATAATCTCACCATCCACTGGAATAGAATCTCCAGGTCTAATTAAGATTATATCTCCTTTTTCTATCTCAGAAACATCTACGCTTTTTTCCTTACCATCAACAAGAATTGTTGCTTTTTTTGGTGCTAGATTTATTAAATTTTCTAGGGATGCTTTAGTTTGACCCTTTGATCTAGCTTCAAAATATTTACCAAGAGTTATTAAAGTTAGAATCACAGCAGCAGACTCAAAATAGAGGTTATGCATATATTGATCTATAATTTCTGGTTGGTTAAATCCGAAACCATAGGCCATTCGCATTATAGCAAAAATACCATAAAATGTTGCTGCACTAGCACCAAGAGCCACTAGAGTATCCATGTTTGGAGCTTTATTAAATAATCCTTTAAATCCATTTATAAAAAACTTTCTATTTACTACTAATACTGGAATAGTTAGTATAAATTGTATAAAGGCATTATTTATAGAACCTTCTCTTCCTTGTATAAAAGAGGGAACTGGCAAACCGATCATAGGTCCCATAGCTATATACAAAAGCGGGATTAAGAAAACCAATGATACTTTTAATCTAAATCTGGTATTACTTTCTTCTTGGTCTTTTTCCTTTTCTTTACTAGCTACTTCTTTTTTACCCTGGTCTTTAGGGCTTGCCCCGTAACCAATTTTCTCCACTGCGTTAATAATGTCATCATCACTTAGCTTATCCTCATCATAATCTACACTCATAGATTCATTGATGAGGTTGACATTTACATCATTAACGCCGAGTTTTTCAACTGCTCTTGTAACATTGGCTTGGCAGGAAGCACAAGTCATGCCTGTTACATCGTAGCGTTTTTTCATATAACCTCCTCCTACACCCCTAGGGGGTGTTAATATTATTAAACTATATTGATAATATATTTCAAGTACTATGGTAAAATAAAGTTAAGGAGAAAATATGAAAAGATATAAAATATTATTTAAAGGAAGAGTTCAAGGAGTAGGTTTTAGGTATACATCTAAAATGCTGGCAGATAAATTAAATTTAACAGGTACTGTAGAAAATTTATCTAATGGTGATGTAGAATGTTTTATCCAAGGGACTGATGAAAAAATTGATGAATTTATAAGAGCGTTAAAAAATCAAGGGAATATAAAAATATCATCCGTTGATAAAAATGAAGCAAAGCTAGTAGATAGCGAATCATCCTATAAAATTATAGGTTAGATATTGCCAAGTTCACTTTTTAAGATATACTAAAATTATGAGTGTAAGAAATAAATTAACAAAAGAAATAGCAAAAATAGTTAGGGCAGGGCTAAGGCTTACAAATCGTAAGGCAACATCCCTACCTGGCTATGTTGCTTATAAATTAGATAAAAATATATTAAATGAGTTGTCAAAAAATACCAAGTTCATCTTTATTACTGGTACAAATGGTAAAACAATGACAACCCATTTTTTGGTAAACATATTAAAACAAAGATACGATAAAGTTTATACAAACGAGTCTGGATCAAATATGGTTCAAGGAATTATAACCACCCTGCTAGATAATCCTTCTAAGGAAGAAACCATAGCAGTTCTTGAAGTAGATGAGGCAAACCTAGTAAGGATAGGTCAAAATATAAAGCCTGATTACGTTATATTTACAAATATATTTAGAGATCAGATGGACAGGTTTGGTGAGATATATAATATTTTTGCAAAACTTATGGAAGGGATGGCAGTAATGCCAGATGCAAAAATTGTTGCCAATGGAGATTTGCCTATCTTTAATTACGATCAGATGAAAAATTATAATAAGACCTATTTTGGTATCAGAGATTATCAAAAGGCGAGTGAAGACTATAATCTGGATGCTGAGGTAAATTCTGATGGTATTCTTTGCCCACATTGCCACCATGTTTTAAAATATAAACTTAATAATTATTCTTCTCTAGGGGACTATGCTTGTCCAAATTGTGATTTCAAAACTCCTGTAATAGACTATGCTATTGATAAATTAATAAAGCTTGATGCAAACTATTCTGAGTTTATGGTGGGTAATGAGTTTTATGAAGTAAATGTAGGTGGTTTATATAATGTTTACAACGCTCTTGCTGCTTTAAGTGTTGCCAAAGAGATCGGCTTAAGCTATGAAGAAATTCATGAAGGTCTTCGTAGCCAAAAAAATGTTTTCGGAAGGCAGGAAAATATTGATATCGTGGGTAAAAATGTAACCATTAACTTAGTAAAAAATCCTACAGGTCTTAACCAAATCATAGACCTTATGCTTTTGGAAGAAAATCCAGTATCTCTTGTTTGTTTATTAAATGATAATTATGCGGATGGGACTGATGTAAGCTGGATATATGATTCCTATTACGAAAATCTATCTAATCTTGATATAAAAGATGTCTATGTTTCCGGTATAAGAAAAAAAGATATGAAAAGACGTCTAGAGATTGCCGAAATATTTAATGATGAAATTAAAGAATTTGATTATGAAAATGAAATCTATGATGTCATAAAAAATTCTAAGACAGATAATATATATATCCTATCAACTTATACCGCCATGCTTAGATTAAGAGAGGTATTAGGGTTATGAAAAAAATAAAAATATGTCACCTTTACGGAAATCTATTAAATACCTACGGGGATGTAGGAAATGTAATGGCCTTTGCTCATGAAGCTAGAAAAAAAGGCTATGAAGTTGAAACTGAAACTATAAGTATAGGTGATAGATTTTCTTCAAATGCTTATGACTTTGTCTTCTTTGGTGGAGGTCAGGACTATGAGCAAAGAATAGTACAGTCTGACCTATTAGAAAAGAAAGATGAATTAGAAAAATATATAGAAAATGGTGGAGTTTTCCTAGCTATTTGTGGAGGCTATCAGCTTTTAGGCCAGTACTATTTTGATGCCTATAATAAAAAAATTAAGGGCCTTAATCTCTTTGATCACTACACCCAAAACCAAGAAAATGCTTCTAGGTTTTCAGGCAATATAAAAATAAAGGATGCTATTAATGGCCAAATTTATGAAGGCTTTGAAAATCATGGGGGAGTTACTTATTTATCCGAAAATCAAAAGCCATTTGCTACTGTGATGGAGGGTAATGGCAATAACGGCTCAGATAAAACTGAAGGATTTAGATACAAAAATACAATCGGAACTTATTTACATGGTCCGTTACTAGCTAGAAATGAAAAACTTTGCCAGGATTTACTGTCAATTGCTATAGGCAATAAATCTGATAATTAGAATCATAATAGAAAATTATTAGCATATAAAATCATATGAGCAGAATATTTTGACAAAAGTATGTTCATATCAAATTTTAGTGTATAATACTAATGGAACAAAAGACACATTTTATATACTCGGGGGAAAAATGACAGATTCAAAATTAAGAAATGAACAAATAGATGAATTATTTGAAGCAATTTTAATGCTAAATGATGTTGAAGAATGTTATGCATTTTTTACAGACATTTGTACAGCCAGAGAAATCCAATCTATAGCTCAAAGATTACATGTTGCAAGACTTCTTAAAATTAGAAAAACTTATAATGTTATTGAAGAAGAAACAGGTGCGTCAACTGCAACTATTTCTAGGGTAAATAGATCATTAAACTATGGATCAAATGGCTATGACATTGTCCTTGATAAACTTATCGAAAAAGATTTAAAAAGACAAAGAGAAAATCAAGATAAGTAGTTTTTTATTATAAACAAATTTAAAGAGCAGACTTTATGTCTACTCTTTTTTCATGTGGTATAATAAAATAGATAAGGGGGAATGTGATGATTTTAGAAGGTTTAAATGACAAACAAACTCAAGCAGTCCTACATAAAAAAGGACCTCTTTTAGTTTTAGCAGGTGCTGGTAGTGGGAAGACAAGAGTACTTACAACCAGCATTGCAAATTTAATAGAAAATGAAGGGGTAGACCCTAGAAATATATTAGCAATCACATTTACCAACAAGGCTGCAAATGAGATGAAAGATAGAGTGGCTACTCTTTTAAATATGGATGTTAGCCACCTTTGGATAGGCACCTTTCACTCCATTTGTGCTAGAATTTTAAGGATGAATATAGAAAAAATAGGCTATTCATCTAATTTTACCATTTATGATACTAACGATCAGAGAACTTTGATAAAAGAAATTATAAATGACTTGGGATATAAGGATGATATAAGTGTAAGAGATGCTCAAAACCTTATAAGTTCTTTAAAAAATAAATCTATAAGTCCAAGTGAGTTTTTGAAAATTGATGGTTACTATAGAAACCAAAATGAATATTACGAAATATACCGCTTATATGAAAAACGTAAAAAAGAGTATAACTCCTTAGATTTTGACGATCTAATAGAAAAAGTTCTTGAACTTTTTATGAAAGATAAGCAAGTTTTAGAATATTATCAAAAAAAATTTGAATATGTATTTGTAGATGAATATCAAGATACCAATGCTGCTCAATATGAACTTATAAAATACTTTGGAGGCTACCATAATAATGTAATAGTTGTTGGTGATGCTGACCAATCTATTTATAGTTTTAGGGGAGCTGATATTAGCAATATATTAAACTTTGAAAGAGACTTTGAGGATGCTAAGGTAATAAAGCTTGAGCAAAACTATAGGTCAACATCAAATATACTAAATACTGCAAACTCTTTGATTGAAAATAACATTGAAAGAAAAGATAAAAACCTATGGACTGCAAATGGTAACGGCGATGAGGTTATCTACAAAAATAATTCTGTAGAAAGTGAAGAAAGTAAGTTTGTAGTTGATGAGATAAAATCTCTAATAAACTCAGGTTACTCATATAGTGATATTGCAATTTTATATAGAACCAATGCTCAATCAAGACCATTTGAAGAGACTTTAATGAAAAATCTAATAGATTATAAGGTTATTGGTGGTTTAAAATTCTATGATAGAAAAGAAATCAAAGACTTAGTTTCTTATTTAAAAATCATAGTAAATCCTAAGGATGATGTTGCTCTAAAACGCATTATCAATGAGCCAAAACGTGGTATTGGTCAAAAAAGTGTTGAACAAATGAGTAGGATTGCAAGTGAAAATGACATAGCCATGCTAGAGCTTATTACAAATCCTAATTATGATCAATTATTAACTGCTAGGTTAAATAAATTAGCCTTTAAGTTTTACAATCCTTTAAAAGAAATATTTGAAAATGCTCTAGATTATACTATAACTGATTTGATAAATGAAGTTTTAGATAAATCTGGCTATTTAAAAAGTTTAGAAGCCAGCTATTCGGTAGAGGATAGGGCTAGAATTGATAATATCAATGAATTTATAAGTGCAGCAAGTGAATACGAAGAAAATAATCCAGATGATACTATCTATGATTATTTGGAAAATCTAAGTCTTATTTCTGATTTGGAAAAGACAGAAGATAAAGAAGATTCGGTAGTACTTATGACCATGCATGCGGCTAAAGGTCTAGAATTTCCGGTGGTATTTGTTGTAGGCTTAGATGATGGATTATTCCCAGGGAAAAGATCAATAGATGAAGGTAATGTAGAAGAAGAGCGTAGATTATTTTATGTAGCAATTACCAGAGCTCGTGAAAAACTATATTTAACTAGTAGTGAAGTTAGAAGATCCTATGGACAGCCAATCTATTATAAGACTTCAAGATTTATGGATGAAATAAGAGAAAATATAAAAGAACTCGAAAATAAAACTTTTGCTAGTTTCAATTCTAGATCCTTTGAAAGAGCCTCTAATGAAGATTACATGAGAGAAAAAACTCGTCAATCGGTCTTAGACACAAAACTTAAGAAGCATCAAAATAGTGATGAAACTTACCAAGTTGGTGATAAAGTTGTTCATTCTAAATGGGGTCAGGGTATGGTAGTTCAGATAAAAGAAAGCGAAGATGGCAATGAGTTAGTGGTAGCCTTTGATAAAAAAGGACTCAAAAAACTCAACCAAGACTATGCTCCAATATATAAGGTGTAATATGGATAAAAAAGAAGAAATTAATGAACTAATAGAAAAAATTGAAGAATTAAACTATCATTATTACACCCTAGATGCACCTTTGGTATCTGATGGTGAGTACGATAAGTTATATGATAGGCTAAAACAACTAGAAAATGAAACAGGCATACATCCTGAAAACTCTCCTACCCAAAAAGTAGGAGGAGAGGTTTTAGAAAAATTTGAAAAACACTTTCATATTTCAAGATTATATTCGCAAGATAAGGCCCAGTCCTATGATGATTTGAAAGATTGGATGGATAGGGCTACTAGACTTCGTAATGCTTATAATGAAAATAATGATGATAAGCTACCAGAACTCGAATTTGTAATGGAGTATAAGTTTGATGGTTTAACTATAAATCTGACTTACGATAATGGCAATCTTATAAATGCTGCAACTAGGGGTAATGGTATTGTTGGCGAGGAAATTTCAGTCCAAGTAAAGACCATAAAATCAGTGCCGTTAGAAATCGGAGAAAAATCTTTATTAGAAATCCAAGGAGAGGCATTAATGCCTCTATCAGAACTAGAAAGATATAATAAAGAAAATGAATTTCAGCTAAAAAATGCAAGAAACGCTGCTGCAGGAGCTTTAAGAAACCTTGATACAAACGAAACCCGCAAAAGAAATTTAACAGCTTACTTTTATAATATTTCAACAACTAACCTAGATTTTTCAACTGAAGAAGATATGTTAGAGTTTCTTAAAAAAGAAAATTTTAACATTCATCCCTACCACAAGTTAGTAAAGACCTACGATGAAATAATCGCAGAACTTGAAAGAATTGAGGTTGAAAGAAAGACTCTTGATATCTTAACTGATGGGGTCGTTATAAAAATAAATGACATAAGAACCCAAGAAGTCCTAGGATTTACTAATAAATTTCCTAGATGGTCAGTTGCTTTTAAATTTGAAGCTGAAGAATTTACTACAACACTTTTAGATGTAGTATGGAATGTAGGTAGGACAGGAAAAGTTACACCATCTGCAATACTTGAACCCGTAGATTTCTCAGGGGCAACTGTTTCTCGTGCAACTTTAAATAACTATGATGATATTTTAAGAAAAAAGGTGCGCATAGGTTCACAGGTCTTTATTAGAAGGTCTAATGATGTTATTCCAGAAATTCTTGGTGTAGTGGATGAAAACCAAGATGGTACAAAAAAAATTGAAAGACCAACTCATTGCCCATATTGTAATACTGAACTAATAGAAGGCAATGTTCATATTATTTGTCCAAACTCTATATCCTGCACTCCTCAACTATTAGCACGTATGGAACATTATGCTTCTAGAAATGCTATGGATATAGAGGGCCTATCAGAAAAAACCATAGCCCAACTAATGGATGAGTTAGATATAGATGATATATATGAAATCTATGATTTAACCTATGATGATTTGATAAACTTAGATAGGTTTGGTCCAAAAAAATCTCAAAATCTACTCGATGCCATAAAGTTAAGTAAAAATCGCGATTTAAATAGGTTTATTTATGCTATAGGCATACCAAATGTGGGGGAGCGTACAGCAAGAGACCTTGCAAATAAATTTAAAACCTTTAATAATCTACGACACGCTACAGCCGAGCAATTAGTTGAAATAGACGATATTGGAGAAATAACAGCTGATAATATAGTAGAGTTTTTTAAAGATGAAGAAATAAGTTACGCTATAGATATTCTTTTATCAAAGGGTATCAAATTAAATGAGGTCAATGAAGATGAATCTTCAAATGAACTAGAAAATCAAACTTTTGTAATTACCGGAACTATGGAAAATTACAAGAGAGATGATATAAAAGAATTAATTGAAAAAAATGGCGGTAAGGTTACAGGTTCTGTTTCAAAAAATACTGATGCTCTCCTTTGTGGGGAAAAAGCAGGATCAAAACTGACAAAAGCCAGAGACTTGGGTGTGGAAGTTTATGAAGGAGAAAAACTTTATGACTTTTTAAACCACCTAGAAGGGAAGTAAGATGCAAGCAAAAGAAGTAGAAAAAATTTATAGACTAGCAAATCTTAGCCTTGAAGGCAAAGATGTAGATGACTTGTCCGACAAATTTAATATTGTAATTGATTTTATAGAAGATATTTTTGATGTGGATACCGAGAATGTAGAAATGACTGAAAGCATTGATGCTCACAAAGCAGTTTTTAGAAAAGATGAGGCTAAAGAATCATCTAGTCGTGATGAGGCATTAAAAAATGCACCAGATAAAGAATTTGGATATTTTAGATTAGATTGGAATTTATAGGAGATTTTATGAATATAGAAAATTTAGTAAGTAAATTAAAATCTGGAGAAATTTCAGTTACTGATTATACAAAAGAAACATTAGAAAAAATTAAGAAAAATGAGCACAATGCTTATATCTCATATGATGAAGAGGATACACTAACAAGAGCAGAATACTTAGATAATAAATTAAAAAATGGTGAAGAGTTAGGAAAACTTTTTGGTTTACCTGTCGCAGTTAAAGATAACATTTCATATGAAAATATGAAAATGACTTGTGGATCAAAGATGCTAGAAGATTTTACTCCAATTTATAATGCTACAGTTGTTGAAAACTTATTAAAAGAAGATGCAATTATAATTGCTAAAACAAATATGGATGAGTTTGCCATGGGTGCAAGCTCAAAAACTTCATATTTTGGTCCGGTAAAAAATAATTTAGACACATCAAAAACACCCGGTGGATCTTCATCAGGATCTGCAGTTGCAGTTTCAAATGAGGATGTATTAGTTTCGTTAGGAACCGATACAGGTGGATCAGTAAGAGGCCCAGCATCATACACAAATATTATTGGATATAAACCAACATATTCTCTAATGAGTCGTTATGGTGTGGTATCAATGGCAAATACATTAGACCAAGTAGGCTTATTTGCAAAAAATATAGATGATTTAAGATTATTAGCTGATATTACATCTTCACCAGATGAAAATGATATGACTGCTATCATAGATGCCTATGAATATAAAAAAGAAGACTATGACTTTAATGGTAAAAATATTGCAGTTATTAGCACAGATAGCATTCTTTATAATGGTATAGAAGAAGCTGTAAAGGAAGATTACAAATTAGCTTTAGAAAGACTTAAAGACCTTGGTGCAAACTTAGTAGAAGTAGAATTAAAATATGCAATTTATGCAAATCCTGTTTATAATATAGTAATGAGTTCTGAAGTTTCATCAAATATGAGTAGGTTTGATGGAGTAAGATACGGTCACCAAACTGATGGCTATAAAGATTTATCAGACCTATATATAAAGTCAAGATCAGAAGGCTTTGGCGAAGAGGTTCAAAGAAGAATCGCCTTAGGTACTATGTATTTATCAGCTGAAGATGATCAAAAAATTTACAAAAAAGGACTAAAGCTTCGTACCTTGATTAAAGAAGAATTAGAAGAGTTATTTAGTGAATATGATTTGATTGTAACACCAACATCAACAAGCTTACCGCATGATTTAGATGAAGAAACAGAGAAAGATCCACTTTCAGATTTTAAGGCTGATGGATTTAATGTTATTGTAAACCTTGCTGGTATGTGCGGACTATCTGTTCCAGTAAAAGAAGGTATATCAGGATCTATCCAATTTATTGGAAATAGATTTGAAGATAATAAAGTTATAAATGCAGCTGATAAATTTTTAGGGGAGGCAAAATGAATTTTAAAACAATAATAGGTCTAGAAATCCACGTGGAGCTAGCAACTAATACAAAAATGTTTTGCTCCTGTAAAAATGAATTTGGAGCAGTACCAAATACAAATGTATGCCCAGTTTGTTTAGGGCATCCAGGTGCTCTTCCAGTTATGAATGAAAAAGCAGTAGAACTTGCTCTTAGAGCAGGACTTGCTTTTAATTGTGATATCGCAAATGATCAAAAAATGGATAGAAAAAAATATTTTTATCCAGACTTAACTAAGGGTTACCAAATTACTCAATATGATAAACCTTATGCTACAAATGGTTATGTAGAACTTTCAAATGGTAAAAAAGTTGGTCTAATCGAAATCCATATGGAAGAAGATACAGGAAAATCAAATCGTGATGAAGAAGGTAGAACACTAATGGATTATAACCGTGCCGGTGTTCCACTTATAGAGATAGTTACAAAACCTGATATAGAATCGCCAGATGAAGCACGTGAATTTGTAGAAACACTTGCATCAACTTTAAGATTTTTAGAAGTATCTGATTGTATAATGGCACAAGGTTCTATGCGTGTGGATGTAAATATCAATATAGTTGATACTGATACAGGCAATAAAACAAATATAGCTGAGATTAAAAATATGAACTCTATTAAAGCTATAGAACAAGCCCTAGCCTTTGAAGAAGACCGTCAAAGAAAACTTCTAGAAAATAATGAAGCTGGTATAAAAGAAACCAGAAGATGGGATGACGAAAAGTTAGAAACTATCCATATGCGCCATAAAGAAGTAGGAAATGATTATAGGTTTTCTGTAGATGGTGATATTCCTAAAATATATCTAAAAGATAGCTATATAAATAGTGTTGGAGAAAATCTACCAGAATTACCAAGTCAAAAACAAAGTCGCTATATAAAAGAATATGATATGACAGACTATGATGCAAACCTACTAGCAAATGATAGAGAACTTGCAGAGTTATTTGAAAGTACTAATGAATTAGTAGAGGATGCAAAAATATCTGCGAATTGGATTTTAACAGAATTATCTAGAAGATTAAACGAAACTGAGCAAAGCCCATCTACTATGAACCTATCAGTAGAAAACTTTGCAAAACTTATAAATCTTGCAAAAGAAGACAAGATTAATAATAATGTAGCTAAGAAACTATTACGTGAAATTTTTGAGTCAAACGAAGACCCAGAAAAACTAGCAGAGGAGAGAAATCTACTACAAATTAGCGATAGTGGCCTACTAGAAGAAGTAGTGGATGAAGTATTAGCAGAAAATCCAGAATCAATTGAAGATATCAAAAACGGAAAAGACCGTGCTTTTGGTTTCTTAGTTGGCCAAGCTATGAAAAAGACCAAGGGTAAGGGAAATCCAGTTGAGATAACTAATTTATTAAAAGAAAAGATAGGAGAATAAGGAGTGGGCACCCACTCCTTTTTTTGTAATATGAACACACTAATCCAAAATACAAATATTTTATCTATGGTAGATGATAAAATAAAACAAGGTAATATTTACATAGAAAATGGAATAATATCTAAAATAGGAAAACTAGAAAATTTTATAGCTGATAAAATAATAGATGGGTCAAATTATATAACCATGCCAGGTTTTATTAATGCCCATACCCACGTAGCTATGAGTTATTTTAGAAACTATGGTGATGATAATGAGCTTTTTACTTGGTTAAATGACTATATTTTCCCAGTAGAAGCTAAACTTACCGAAGAGATAGTATATCATGCATCTTTATTATCTTTTGCTGAGATGATAAAAACTGGCACAACTACTTTCGCGGATATGTACTTTTTTGAAGAACAAACCATAAAAGCTTTAGATAAAGCAAAACTTAGAGCACAAATATCAAGGGGACTAGCAAGTCCAGATCCAGATGATGAGAAAATAAATGAGTGTATAGACCTACATAAAAAATATAATGGGCATAATGGAAAAATAGAAATAGCTATGGGACCCCATGCAGTATATACAACAGATAAAGATTATCTAAAAAAAGTTGCGGCTATAGCAAAAGATAATGAAATTCCAATCCATATCCACCTCTCAGAAACTAAATTTGAAAATGAAGAGTGCTATAAAAAATATGGCCAAAGCCCCACAGAAGTATTTAATGAATGCAATATTTTTGATAACAGAACCATAGCAGCCCATGGGGTGCATTTATCAGATAAGGATATAGAAATTTTAAGAGACAAAAATGTATCTGTGATTCACAACCCATCTAGCAATTTAAAATTGTCATCAGGAATTTGTGATGTATCCCGTTTAATGGAAGGTGGGGTAAATGTAGCCTTAGGAACTGACTCAGCTTCAAGTAATAATAAGCAATCCATGCTTAGAGAAATAGAAGTAGCATCCTTAATATCAAAACTAAAAGCAGCTGACAATTTAAAAGCGTTTGATGTTTTAAAAATGGCAACAATAAATGGAGCTAAAGCCTTAGGTATAGATGATAAAGTGGGCACAGTTGAGGAAGGTAAATGTGCTGATTTGATTATGATAAACATTGATAATATAAATCACATACCTCAAAATGACCTGATAGCATCCATTTGCTATTCAACCTATGAAAATGATATATCTTATGTATTTGTAGATGGTGATTTACTTTATGAAAATGGTAGATACACATACTTAGATATAGAAGATATAAAGAAAAATGCAAGAAAACTAAGCAAAGATTTAATATGATTGGCATAGACCTTGTAGATATAGAAAAATTTTCTATAAAAGCTAGCGATAAATTTTTAAAAAAGATTTATACTGAAAACGAGCTTACTTATAGTTTTAATAAAAGAAATAGTTTACAAACTTTAGCAGGAATATTTGCAGCAAAAGAAGCCATCATTAAGGCAATTAATTTAAACTTAGCCTATATTTTAAGAAAAAAAATTGAAATCAAACATATAGATAATAAGCCAATAGCCTTGCTAGGTGGGGTAGAGATAAATGGTAGCATCTCCATTAGTCATGATGGCAATTATGCCATAGCCATTTGTCAAATTAAGGAGCAATATCAGATGAATATTAGCAAAGAGATTAAAGCATTAATGCCAAAAAGAAAATCAGAATCTCACAAGGGGGATTATGGAAGAATAGCTGTTCTTGGGGGTAGTAGTGGTATGGCAGGTTCAGTTTATATGGCTAGCTTAGCTGCTATGAGAACAGGTGCGGGTATGACTTTCATCCTAGCTCCAAAGTCGATTAGCAAAATTCTACAGATAAAAGCTAATGAGCAGATAATAAAAGAAATTGCTTGCCAAAACTTTTATTATAGTCCAGAAATAGTTAAACAATTATTAGATAATATTGATGGCAAAGATGCTCTTATAATTGGCCCAGGCATGGGAAAGGGCGAAAATTTAAATGAGCTTATAAGTGAAATAATTACAAGTACTGACATAGATATTATTATAGATGCAGATGGTTTAAATGCTATTAGCAAAGATTTAAGTATACTAAAGTCTAAAAATAATATAATACTTACTCCCCACATGGGAGAATTTTCTAGACTAACAGGTATTGAAATTGATAAAATAAAAGCCGATGAGGAAAATATAGCTAGAAAATTTGCTAAAGATAATGATGTTATTCTTGTTTTAAAATCAAATCAAACAATAGTTACAGATGGCAAAAACTTTTATAAAAATGAAATAGGCAATCCTGGCATGGCCACAGCTGGAGTGGGCGATGTTTTAACAGGTGTTATTGCAAGTTTTATGAAGAGATTAGATCCATTTGAGGCTGCTAAATTAGGAGTCTACATTCATTCCCTAGCAGGAGATATAGCAAGTCAAAAACTTGGTGAAGATTCACTGATGGCAACAGATATTATAGATAGCTTACCAGATGCAATAAAGAAATTGAGGTAATTATGATTGAAAGTTATGTAGAAATTGATATTGACAAGATTATAGAAAATGTTCAAAATATTCGAAGTATAAATCCAGACTCTATGTATTGCGCAGTTTTAAAAGCAAATGGTTATGGCTTAGGAGCCTATAAGATTGCAGAAGAAATTGAAGAATTTGTAGATTATTTTGCAGTTGCCAGACTAAATGAAGCCATTTCTCTAAGAGAAGCAGGTATTAGCAAACCAATCTTAATTCTAGGCGCTGTTTATTATAAAGATGTTAAAAAATGTATAGATTACGATATAGATATACCAATTTTTGACTTAAACTACGCTAAAAAAATAAATGATTATATAGATAAAAAAGTAAATGCTCATATCCTCCTTGATACCGGAATGGGAAGGATAGGCTTTAGGGACTTTGAAGAAGACGAGATAAGAGAGCTTAAAAGTCTGGAAAATTTAAATATTATTTCAGTATTTACACATTTTTCAACTGCAGATGAGGCTGACACTTCATATACTGAAATGCAGCATGATAAATTTAAAAAAATTATTAACGACATTAATGATGCATTTGATTTAAAATTTGTTCATATTGCAAACAGTGCGGCTGCCATAAAGCACAATATTAGCAAAGATATGATGCGTGTAGGCATAGCAACTTATGGTATCTATCCATCTGATTTACTAAGGGAAGAAAATAATGTAGAGCTAAAGCAATGTTTTTCTTTTAGATCACGCGTTATCTTTATAAAAGACGTTGAAGCTGGCACATCAATAAGCTATGGTAGAACATTTATAGCAGATAAACCTATGAAAATTGCTACATTAAGTATCGGCTATGCAGATGGTTATATAAGAGCTTTTTCAAATCTTGGGGAAGTTTTAATAAATGGAAAACTTTGCAAAGTAGTTGGCAGAGTTTGCATGGACCAAATGATGGTGGATGTAACAGGTATAGATGTAAAGGTCGATGATGAGGTAATAATATATCCTGATATATATAAAGAAGCATCAAAAATTGATACTATTCCTTATGAACTAATGACTTCAATCAATCTCCGTGTACCTAGAATTTACAAAAAAAGTGGTAAAATAATTAGTATAGATAATTATATAGGAGAAATCTATGAAGATTAAAAGAGGAGATTTGTTCTATGCAGATCTATCTCCAGTTGTGGGAAGCGAACAGGGGGGAGTTAGACCTGTTATAGTTGTGCAAAATGATGTGGGGAATAAATATTCCCCGACCATCATTGTCGCACCAATCACCAGCCAACTTAACAAAGCAAAACTTCCTACCCATGTAAAGATAAGAGGAAACGAATTTGGTCTTCCAAAAAATAGTGTAGCTTTACTAGAGCAACTTAGGACTATTGATAAGAGAAGACTAAGAGAGAAAATCGGCAACTTTGATGATACGGTGATGATAAAAATAAATGAAGCCATGGCTATATCCTTAGATTTAGCGCACGATTTTTAAATATGTACATATAAAAAATGACCTCCATTAGGGGGTCATTTTTAATTAAGCACTTACTTTTACTTGATCATCTACTATCATATGAGCAAGAACATCAGGGTTACCACAACCTGTAGTAAGGATTAAATCTGATGGATCTGCTATTTCGTAAACATAGTCTCTTGCCTCTTCGAAAGTAGCAAGATACTTAGCATTTATTCCTTTTTTATTTAGAGCATCTACTACATCTTTCGAATGAATAGTTGGGTCATATTTTTCACGAGCTGCATAGATATCAGTTATAATAACTTCATCTGCTGCATCAAAGCAAGTTAAAAAATCATCAAATAAAGACTTTGTCCTACTATAGGTATGAGGTTGCCATACACAAACAAGTTTTCCTTCAGTGTGCTCTTTTAAAGCATTTAGGGTTACTTCAATTTCTGATGGATGGTGCCCGTAATCTGTCATGATAGTTGAATCATTTACATGTCCGATTATTTCCATCCTACGTTTTAGGCCTGTATAGGTTCTTAGACTTTCCTTGATTGTATCTAAGTCAATACCATTTTCATAAGTTGCAATTATTGCAGCCATTGCATTGTTTATATTATGACGGCCTATAACTCCAAGTTCAAAATGCTCAATATTTCCATCTTTCATTTTTAAGTCAAAGTTTGGTCTACCTATTTCATCAAAGGCAATATTGTGGGCAACATAGTCAGCATCATAATTCTCTTGGGCATAGGTTATTAGCTCACCTTGAACTGAATCAATGATTAGCTTATTATTTTCCTCATTAAGATTTAAAATTGTTTTAGAGTTTTCATCTTGGTTTCTTAGATATGTTTTAAATGTTTCTACTATATCATTTAAGTCCTTATAATAATCTAGGTGGTCTTCATCTATATTTAAAATTATTACTGTTTGTGGATAGTAGTATCTAATATTTCCCTTATACTCACAAGCTTCAGTCACTAAATACTTATCATCACCAACATGGACGTTGCCATCCATATCATCCAACTCTCCACCTAAAAGAATACTAGCATCTTCAATTGAGTTTAATAATATTTTTGAAATAATACTTGTTGCTGTTGATTTACCGTGAGAGCCTGAGACCGCTATGGAATGCTTATAATTTCTCATTAAAGCTCCTAAAAATACTCCTCGTGTAACAACTGGTACATCAAGTTTTCTTGCTGCTATTAATTCTTCATTATCATCTAAAATAGCATCTGTATATACTACTAGATCAGGGTTTGTAATATTTTCTGCTCTTTGACCTATGTAAATTTCAGCGCCATTATTTTTTAAATTCTCTACGATATCAGACATTGATCTATCTGATCCTGATATCTTATATCCTTTATTTAACAGTAAAGAAGCGATACCACTCATTGAAATACCGCCTATACCGATAAAATGAACATACTTATAATCGTGTCCATTTAAATTAAATTCAAACATTATATCTCCTAGTTCTACTTACTTTATTACAATATATCATATGCTTTTTGCTATTACTTGTAAAGTTGATATCCGTATGTTACCATTAAAATAGAATTTATACAATAGGAGGATAAGCTATGATTTATGCAATAGGTAATGACCATGGTGGTATTGATTTATATGAGCCTATTAAAGAAAAATTAGAGGAATTAGGACATGAGGTAATCCATGTAGGTACAGATGGAACAGATAGTGTCGATTATTCTGATTTTGCTCAAAAAGCTTGTCAAAAAGTCTTAGATAAGGAAGCTGATTTTGCAATTTTAGTTTGCGGAACAGGGCTTGGAATGAGTATTTCTGCAAATAAAATTGATGGTATAAGAGCTGCCTGTGTTTCAGAAGCTTTTTCTGCTAGAATGAGCCGAGCTCACAATAATGCAAATTGCTTATGCCTTGGGGCCAGAGTAATAGGTAGTGAAACTGCAAAAATGATTGTAGATGAGTTTGTAACTACTGACTTTGAAGGTGGCCGCCACCAAAGAAGAGTTGATAAAATAACAGAGATTGAGAAAAGATAGAAAATAAGTCTATCTTTTTTTAGTTTTAAAATAATTTTAAAAATGTTATCATAGTATATGAAATTAAATATTAGGAGAAATTATGAATATACCTACACCACATATTTCAGCAACAAGTGCTGATCAAATTGCAAAAACTGTATTGATGCCAGGAGATCCTCTTAGAGCAAAATTCATTGCAGAAAATTTCCTAGAAGATGTAACCCAGTTTAACAAAACACGCGGCATGCTTGGGTTTACAGGTTATTATAAAGGAAAAAAAGTTTCAGTAATGGGATCAGGTATGGGAATACCTTCATCAATGATTTACTATAATGAACTTTTTGGCGGTTATGATGTAGATACCATAATAAGAATCGGTACTGCAGGTTCCATGCAAGAAGATATAAAACTTCATGATATAGTTTTAGCTACAAGTGCTTGTTCAGAAAGTTCTATAAATGATAACCTTTTTGCAAACATTAACTTTGCTTCTACACCTGACTTTAATTTATTGCTTGAAACTTATAATAAGTCTTTAGAATTAGGCTACCCAACCCATTGCGGTCAAGTACACAGTTCAGACCAGTTTTACAATGAATTACCAGAAGGAGTTTTTGAAAACTTACGTAAGTACGGAGTTTTATGTGTAGAAATGGAAAGTTATGGACTATTTATGGCTGCTAGAAAATATGGTAAAAAAGGTCTTGGTATATTTACCATAAGTGATTCTCTAGTAGAAGATGTAGCAGATAGTGCTGAAAATCGTGAAAAGTCTTACACAGACATGATGACTTTAGCTCTAGAAGTAGCTTGCGAGTAAAACTTATGCTTAAAACAATAATAATGGCTGCGGGTGAAGGGACAAGGATGAAGTCCAAAACATCCAAGGTCTTACATAAATTATTAAATCAAGAAATTATAAAATACGTCGTTGATGCATCAAAGCTTGATGATTCACAAACAATAATAATCGGTGGGAAAAATAAAGAAAGGCTAGCAGAACTTTTTCCAGATGAAACGATAATAGAGCAAAAAATAGGTGATGCTTATCCTTATGGAACTGGTTATGCAGCATCTCTTGCTATAGATAAAATAGCAGATGAAGATCAAGTTTTAGTTTTAAATGGCGATATACCTTTAATTACTAAGGCAAGCTTAAAAGAATTTGTAGAAAATCATAAAGAATCTAATAGCAGTGCATCTGTTTTATCAACTAGGGTTCAAAATCCAAAAAGCTATGGTAGAATTATCCGAGATGATGATGGAAATTTTATAGGTATAGTTGAAGACAGAGACCTAGATATAAACCAATTAGTTATAGATGAAATAAACACTGGTATCTATATTTTTAAAGGAGAAGATTTAAAACAAGCTTTATCTAAGCTTGATACTAATAATGACCAAAATGAGCTGTATCTTACAGATTGCATAAAAATTCTATACAACGATGGTAAAAGAGTCATGGCCTTTGCTGCCAGTGATGCCGATGAATTTTATGGTATAAATAATAAAAAAGAGCTTGCTGAAGCTAAAAAAATAATGCAAAAGCGAGTAAATGAAAATCATATGCTAAATGGTGTTATAATAGAAAATCCTGAAATAGCAATAATTGATCCCCAAGCTAAAATCGGGATGGATACTGTAATTTCGGGACCTGTTAAAATTTTAGGAAAAAGTGAAATTGGGGAAAACTGTATCATAGAAGGTTCATCTAGAATAGAAGATTCTATTTTAAAAGATAATGTAAAAATCGATAATTCTGTAATAGAAAAATCTTTTGTAGATGAAGGATCTGATGTAGGTCCCTATGCCCACCTAAGACCTAAGGCGAATCTTGGTAAAAATGTTCACATTGGAAACTTCGTAGAAGTTAAAAATGCAACAATTGGAGATGGAACAAAGGCAGGACACCTAGCTTATATTGGAGATTCTGATTTAGGTAGTAAAATAAATATTGGTTGTGGGGTTATTTTTGTAAACTATGATGGTAAATTTAAACATAGGTCAATAGTTAAAGATAATGCTTTTATAGGATCAAATTCAAATATTATTGCCCCAGTAATTATAGAGGAAGAAGCTTACATAGCAGCAGGCTCTACAATTACAAATGATGTAGAGCAAGGTGCCCTATCAATAGAGCGTGCCGAGCAAAAAAATATACCTGGTTATGTAGAAAAAAAACGTAAAAGAGATTTAGAAAAAGAAAAGGAGCAGAAATGACATCTGATAAATCACAATCATCTATTCACAGAGGAGAATTAAAACTTTTAACAGGTAATGCTAACCCAAAATTAGCTGAAGCAATCGCAAAAAGTCTAAATAAAAAAATAGGTGCTGCAGAAATTGAAAAATTTAGCGATGGGGAAATTAAAATAATCATTAACGAATCAATCAGGGGCAAGGATGTATATATAGTACAACCTACATCATCTCCAACTAATGATAACTTAATGGAACTTTTAATTATGATTGATGCTTGTAGACGTGCCTCTGCTGGATATATAAATGCTATTGTTCCTTACTACGGTTACGCTCGTCAAGATAGAAAAACACGAGGCCGTGAACCTATTACAGCAAAATTAGTTGCAAACCTTATTACTGAAGCTGGAGCTGATAGAGTAATTACTATGGACTTACACGCAGGACAGATCCAAGGTTACTTTGATATTCCAGTAGACCATTTTACAGCTATTAGACTTTTATCAGAATACTTTAAAGATGAAGCATACGATAAAGCAGATGATTATGTAGTAGTAAGCCCTGACCTAGGTGGTGTAAGACGTGCAAGAGAATTTTCTGACTACCTAAAACTACCAATTGCTATTATTGAAAAAAGAAGACCAAAACCAAATGTTTCAGAAGTAATGAATGTAATTGGTGATTTTAAAGGAAAAACAGCTATTCTTGTAGATGATATGGTAGATACAGCAGGAACTATTACAAATGCTGCAAATTACTTAATTGATAATGGTGCAAAAGATGTATATATTGCTGCAACACACGGGGTATTATCAGGTCCAGCTATAAAAAGACTTGAAGATTCAAAAGTAAAAGAAGTAGTTATTACTGATACAATACACCTACCAGAGGAAAAAAGAATTGATAAAATAACCCAATTGGAAGTAGGGCCATTATTAGCGGAAGCAATTCACAGAATAAATACTTACGAATCAATTAGTGGGCTATTTGAGGATGAAGAATAAATGTACTATATAGTAGGGCTTGGAAATCCAGGCTTACAATACGAAAATACTAGACATAATGTTGGTTTTATGACTATAGATTATTTAGCAGAAAAACATAACATTAATGTCAAAAAATTAAAACACAAAGCACTTTATGGTCAGGGAGAAATCTCTGGCCAAAAAGTTATGCTTATAAAGCCACAAACTTATATGAATAATTCTGGTGAATCAGTAAGGGATTTTAAAAATTTTTATAAATTTGATGATGATAAACTAATAGTTATTCTAGATGATATAGATATAGACTTTGGACGTATCCGTATAAAGAAAAAAGGATCTGCCGGTACTCATAATGGTATGAAATCTATAATATATCAAACCCAAACTGATAAGTTTCCTAGGATAAAAATAGCTGTAGGACAAAAACCAGAATATATGAATCTCGCAAACTTTGTATTAAGTGGATTTCATGGGGAAGATGTAGATATAGTAAGAGAAGAAATTATTATGGCTGCAGAAGCTATCGAATTGATGCTAGAATCAAATATCGATAAGGCAATGAATAAGTATAACTCAATAGATTTATTGGAAAATAATGATAAATGAATCAATTAATTAATATATTAGAAAATACTGAACAACTAAATAAAATAAAGGCGAATTATATAAGTGATTCACCTATTTACTTACATGGTCTTACTGAAGGGATAAAAGCACATTTGATTTTATCTCTTTTTGATACTTTGGATAAAAACATCTTAGTCATTACAAAAAATGAAAAAAAGGCTAAAGACTACCAGAGAAATATAAACAATTTAGTAGACGTGGCAAGTCTATATCCAGCAAGTGAGATTAATTTTTACAATATAAAATCGGTTGATGAAGATATAAAAAGTCTTAGGATGGAAAATTTAATTAGCCAAGCTAGGGGACAAAAGCAAATTACTATAACAACCATGGATGCAATAGTAAATAAAATTACACCTTTACGTAAATTTAACAATAGCTTTGTTAGAATATCTGGTGAGGATATTGTAGATATAGATGAGTTTATAAGCACCCTTGTAAGTTTAAACTATAGTCCTACTACCCTTGTAGAAAATAAAGGTGAATACGCAAAACGTGGTTCTATTATAGATTTTTGGCCAATAGATTATGAAAATCCAGTTAGACTTGAGCTTTTTGATGATGAGATAGATTCAATTAGAATTTTTGATCAGAAAAACCAACGCACTATTAAAAAAATAGATGAGGTTACTATCTCACCTTTAAATGAACTTATTTATGATCAGGACGATTTTGATAATGCTATAACAAATATTGATAATAATATTAAAAAATTAGAAAAAAATATAAAAGATGCCAATGATCAAAAGCTAATAGATAAGTATAAACAAATTAAGTCATACATAAAAGATAGTATGTATGTAGCTAACTGGGATTTGATAAATGCCTATAGGGCTGATAATTATGAAACTTTTATAGATTATCTATCAGCTGATACAATTTTTATTATAGATGATATTGCTAGAATCTATGATGAAGAAAATGAATCATATGATAGGTTTTTAGAAGATGTTACAATTCAAAGAGAAAGGGGAGAAGTTTTTACTGATTTTGCTAACCTCTTAGTAAAAGCAGAAGATATTTATAAAAAAATAGAAAGTTACCCTATTATAAATCTCACATCTATTCTTAAAAGATCCAAGCTATTTAATCCAAAAATGCTCCTTGAATTTAAAACAATTGAGGCAGAGCATTTTAACAGGAAAATAACTACTGTTGCAGATTCATTAAAACATCAAAAATCAGATGCAAAAACTTTTATTTTTGCTGGCAATGAAAACAATAAAGAAAATTTGATAAATGCTCTTAGAGAAAATGATATCTTAGATATATCAGATGACTATAATGCCAAAATTACAGTTACTAGTGATACAGCTAGCGAAGGGTATTATCTGCCAGAATATAACTTTTATTTTTTTACTGAAAAAGAAGTTTATGGTACAAGTAAGAAAAAAGTTAAGAAAAAGATAAAAAATAAAATGTCATCTACTGATATCATCAATTATTCTGACTTGGATAAAGGTGATTATGTAGTTCACGAAAATAATGGTATAGGTGTTTATGATGGCCTAGAAAAGATAGAAGTAAATAACATACAGAAAGATTTTATAGTAATTAATTACAAGGGCAATGATAAAGTCTATGTACCAGTTGACCAAATGAATTTAGTTAGTAAATACATAGGTAATAAGGGTGAGAAACCACGCTTATCTACTCTAGGTTCTCCAACTTGGTCAAAGGCTAAAGCTCGTGCTAAAAAAGCAGTAGATGAAATAGCAGATGATTTAGTAAAACTATATGCCAAAAGATCTAAGGAAGTTGGTCATGCATTTTCACCAGATACCCCTTGGCAAAAAGAATTTGAAGAATCTTTTCCTTATGAGGAAACTTATAGCCAGTTAAGAAGTATCCATGAAATAAAAGAAGACATGGAAAAAGATAAGCCTATGGACCGTCTATTAACCGGTGATGTGGGTTATGGAAAAACTGAAGTTGCCCTTAGAGCTGCATTTAAGGCAATCGTTGATGGCTATCAGGTAGCATTTTTAGTACCAACTACAATTTTAGCCAGTCAACACTATGAAACAATGAAAGAAAGATTTAAAGATTTTCCAATTGAAGCTAGACTTTTATCTAGATTTAATTCTAAAAAAGAGCAAGATGAAACTATAAAAGACTTAAAGACTGGCAAAGTGGATATAGTTATAGGAACTCATAGAGTTTTATCAAAAGATGTAAAATTTAAAAATCTGGGTCTGCTTATCATTGATGAAGAGCAAAGGTTTGGGGTAAAACATAAGGAAAAACTAAAGCAACTTAAAACAAGCTTAGATGTATTAACTTTATCAGCAACCCCAATTCCAAGAACTTTACAAATGTCACTAGCTGGTATAAGAGATTTATCAACCCTAGATGAACCACCAGAAGAAAGGCTACCAGTAAATACCTATGTGATTGAATATGATGAAAATATTATAAAAGCAGCTATCGAACGAGAGCTTGCTCGTGATGGTCAAGTTTACTTTGTTTATAATAGGGTCCACAATATTGATTTACTTTATAATCACATAGTAGAACTTATACCTGAGGCAAGAGTAGAAATTATCCATGGTAAACTAACTTCAAGACAAATTGAAGTAATAATGAATGACTTTGTAAGTGGGGATATAGATATTCTCCTTTCTACAACCATTATAGAAACAGGTATGGATATAGCAAATGTAAATACAATAATTATTTATGATGCAGATATGATGGGTCTATCCCAACTTTACCAATTAAAGGGTCGCATAGGCAGGGGAAGTAGGTCTTCCTATGCTTATTTTACCTATAGACGCGGCAAAGTTTTATCAGAAATTAGTGAAAAGCGATTAAAATCTATTAGGGACTTCTCTGACTTTGGTAGTGGTTATAAGATTGCTATGAAAGATTTAGAGCTACGTGGCGCAGGAAATCTCTTAGGAGAAAGTCAAAGTGGTCATGTAGAAGCTGTAGGATATGATCTATATGTAAAATACCTTCAAGAAGCAGTAGAAAAAGCCTCAGGAAAAGAAGTTGATATTAAGAAAAAATCAGATGTTTATATTGATATTAAAGTCAATGCTTATATACCAAATACCTATATCTCTGATCAATCACAAAAAATTGAAATATATACGAGAATTGCAAATATTGAAAATATAGAAGATTATAATATATTAGTAGAAGATTTGATTGATATTTATGGAGATATACCAGTAATGGTGGATAATATAATGTATGTATCCATGATAAAATCTTTGGCTGAATCAATCGGTTTTAAAGAAATCCGTGAAAGGGATGGCTACATTAATATCAATTTTACAAATAGGGATGATTTTAGTATAGATGAACTAAAAAAAATAAGTGAAGAGTATAAGGGAGAGATGAAACTTGACCTGTCAGCCAATCCATCTTTTAAAATCCCTATATCAAATACAAAATTAATCGATACTTATGATTTACTAGAAGTAATATGTAAGGTAAGGAGTAAAAATGAAAAAGACAAATAAAATTTTAACAATTATGCTAGCAAGTTCAATGTTCTTAGCAGCTTGTAACAATGAAGCAACAAAAACAGATAATGATTCTGCTACAAATAAAACTGAAACCGTAGAAAAAGCAGACACAGCAGATAAAAAAGAAAAAACTGATGAGAAATTACCAGAAAATGCTGTAGCCTTAGTAAATGGTGATGAACTAAGCAAAGATAAATATAAAGATGAAATGGCATTTTATTCTGCATTTTTAGCAAGCAGTGAAAATGCAAAATCAAAAGTAGTTAGCATGATGGTTAGAGATAAATTAGTTTCCGATGATGCTGCCAAACACGATATTACTGTAACCGATAAAGAAGTTTCAGATGAATTTATGCAAACTGTTGAAAATATTAACAGACAAAATGGCAAAGATGCCTTTGATAAAATGCTAGAAGACTACAATATGGATAATGATATGTTTAAAGATACTATCAGAAAAGATATTCTTTATACCAAACACTTAGAGTGGTTTAAAGAAAATAATCCTGTAAGTGATGAAGATATCGATAAATACTACGAAGAAAATAAAGAAAGTTTTGAAAAAGTAGATGCAGATCATATTCTTGTTGAAGATGAAGAAACAGCTAAAGAAGTAAAACAAAAATTAGATAATGGGGAAGATTTTGCTGAACTTGCAAAAGAATACTCAAAAGATACTGGTAATGCTGAAAAAGGTGGAGCTTTAGGTGAATTTACTAAAGGACAAATGGTAAAAGAATTTGAAGATAAGGCATTCTCTATGAAAGAAGGAGAAATAAGTGAACCAGTAGAAACACAGTTTGGATGGCACATTATAAAAGTAAATAAAGTTATAAATGAACTTTCAGAAGATGATCGTAAATTAATTAAAGAAAATCTAGAAAACCAAAAGTACCAAGAATACACGAACGAATTAGCAGAAAATGCTAACATTGTTACCGAAGATTCTCAAACTGCAAACGAAGAATCTACTAACGAAGAAGTAGTTGAAGAGTCTGCTGATAATAAAGATAAAGCAGAAGAAAAAGAAGATAAAGAAGCAGATGAAAAGAAAGATAATTAAGACTGTATTATTTGCAGTTTTAATATTTAATCTATCATCGTGCACTTCTTCTAAACATAGTGAAGGAAATGTAGCACTTGTTGATGGAGTTGCCATTAGTAGCGACACTTATTTAAAGGAATTAGACTTTTACCAAAAATACTATTCCCAAAAATTTGGTGAAGGATATCTTGATCAAGAAGTTGAAAGAGGCAAAACAAACAAAGATATCTTAGAAAAGGACCTGGTTGACTCTTTGGTCAAAGACCAAGTGATGGTAAATGACCTAAAGGCTAATAATATAAAAGTCGATGATAATGTAGCCTCATCTCTTAGAAAAGATTTAGAAGAAAAACTAGGAGGCAAAGACTCATTAAAGGCTAATGTCAAAGCCATAGGTATAGATGAAAATAAGTTTAACCAAGTACTATATAACGACTCTATTAGAAAGCAGCACTATAATTATTATTTAAGTCATAATGATATAAAAGATAGTGAAGTTTTAGAATACTATAAAGCAAATGAAAAGTATCATAAAGAGTATAAGTATGACGTTCTAGTATTTGATGATCAAAATGAGGCTAATAAGATACACAAAAATTTAAAATCACCAGCTGATTTTAAATCCTATCTTAATAAGCCTGTACAAAATTATGAAGTGATTAACTCTGATTTTGTCTATAACGATGATCAACTTTTAAAAGAGGCTGGTGTTTTGGAAAAAGATGAGATAAGTGATATCTTTAAACATGAAGATAAATATATGATACTTATGATAAATTCATACAACGAAAATGAAAACGACTTACTAATAAATGTCAAAGATATTTACCTAAAAGAAAAATATGAGGATTATCTTAATAAGTTAGTAAAAAAGTCTAAAATCAGGCTTTTTGTCTAAGTTTTGCTTGAAAAAGCTAGGATTATTTTGTATAATCAAGAATAGAGTTAAACAGAATTATTTATTGATTTATAGGAGGAAATATGAATAAATCAGAATTATTAGTTAGCATTTCAGAAAAAAGTGGACTTAAAAAAAGCGAATCTGAAAAAGCACTAAATGCAATGATAGAAACAATTACTGAAACATTAGTTGCAGGTGATAAAGTACAATTAGTTGGATTTGGTACATTTGAAACAAGAGATAGAAAAGCTCGTGAAGGTAGAAACCCAAGAAAACCTGACGAAGTTATCAAAATCCCAGCTTCTAAAGCTCCAGTATTCAAAGCTGGTAAAACTTTAAAAGAAGCAGTTAATAAATAATTTCTAAAAAACAAAACCGGAACTTGAAATAAAGGTCCGGTTTTTTTATTATTCAATTTCTTTGAATTGGTTACTTAAGTCATCATTAGTATCTACGGTTATAGTATTAAAGTTTTCATAATAAACCATACCAGGTTTTGCACCCTTGGCTTTATTTACATTTTTCTTTTCAGTGTAGTCAATATCTATTTTTTCTTCATTACTTATTGATGAGTTAATAGCAGCAAGATAGGCGGCAATAATAACATCATCTTCATTCATATTATCTGACCTAAGGATAACATGACTGCCTGGCACATCTTTCACGTGAAACCACATATCATCTCTATTAGCAAGTTTTAAGGTAATGTAATCATTTTGCTTACTATTTTTACCAACATAGATATCAGAATTATTTTTTGTAACAAAGTGGTAAGGTTTAGATTTTTTATTTTTAATTTTGTGCTTAGACGATTTTTTTATAATATTATTTTCAACCATCTCATCACGTAGATCATTTAAATCATCTATACTACTTGATCTTTGGGTAAAGTCTATTAATTGGTTTAAATAATCTAGATATTCTTTTTGCTTTGGTAAATCTTTTCTAGCATAATCTACAGAGTTCTTAATCTTTTTAGCCCTAGTATAGAACGTTTCTGCATTTTCCCATGGGGTTTTTAAAGGGTCAAGGTCAATTTTCACTTCTTCGTTGTTATTGTAAAAATCGTTTAATAAAATCTCTTTATCACCCTTGTTTATTCTATGAACATTTGCTGATAATAAGTCTCCATTTTTTCTAATGCCTTCTATTTTTGATTCGTTTAATATATTATCATTTAAGATATTTATCTTTTTTTGAGTTGTTTTTACATGAGAATTTATTTTTTTAATATAGTCAGATTTTATCTGGTTTAACCTATCATGGGTTTTGTTTACATCAAAAAATTCTTCTATGGCATCACTCATTAACTGATAATTATTTTCCTCGTAACTTAAATGAGTAAGCTTTAGCGTATGAAATTCTCTTATCTTTTTCTTATCCTTATATGAATAAGCATCTAGGTTTTTATTTAAAATATCATCTCGAATTTGATATAAGATCTTATTCATCATTCGTTTTTCATCTTCACTTACTAGCCCCCAAGTAATTCTTGGATCTATACCAGCCCTATATACTATTTCTTTACCAACAATAGGGGAAAATCCTGTATAGGTTTTATGAAATATCTTATCAGGCTTAGTATTATCAGCAAGCTTTTGGTCTAATTTTTTGATATCATAAGTAAACTCTGTATCTGTTATATCGTATTTGCTATCTTCTACAAATTCGTAAGTAAGTCCTGGCAATAGCTGTCTAACGGATGACATAGATTCACTAACTCTTTTTATAGAATCAATTATTTTGTACTTATCATCAGTTAGAATAATATTTGAGTATTTACCCATAATTTCAACTATAAGTTTCTTGCTAGTGTCAAAACCCATCTCATCGATAGAACTTATAGAAAATATTACAACTCTGTCTAATCCTTTTTGAGAAATATCTACTATTTTACCTTGGTTGATATGTTTTCTAAGTACCATAGTAAAGTTAGGGGGCACATCTGGATTTTCAAATTTTTTATTTGTCAAATTTATTCTGGCTTCATTATTATTAGCACTTAAAAGTAGTTTATAGCTACTACCCATGGAGTACACATTAAACACAATATCATTTTTAGAAGGTTGGGTGATTTTTTGTATTTTCCCTCCTAAAAGTTTATCATTTAATTCGTTAACTACTTTTCTTGTTACTATTCCATCATATGTCATTATCTCACCTCATTATTCATTATACTTTTTTTCTTACTTGTAATAAGGGGTCTAAAAAGTAAAATATTTATAATAAGGAGGCGTAATGAAGAAAGGTTTTTTATTAGTCATATCTGGTCCATCAGGAGTAGGTAAGGGTACTGTACTTCATGATCTTATGAATACACAAAAAAACTTAGTATACTCTGTATCTGCCACTACTCGTGATAAAAGGGACGGGGAGATAGAGGGAGTATCCTATTTTTACAAAAGCCATGAAGATTTTAAACAAATGATTGATGAGGATAAGTTCTTAGAATATGCCCATGTACATAACAATTATTATGGTACGCCAAAAGAGTTTGTAGATAAGAAAATTGATGAAGGAAAAATAGTTGTCTTAGAAATTGATGTTCAAGGTGCGATAAATGTAAAGCAAAATACTGACAATGCTGTCTTCATATTTTTGGCGCCCCCAAGTTTATCAGAACTTAAAAATCGTATCGTAGGACGAGGAACTGAGACAGAACATGATATAAATCTAAGAATGAAAAATGCGCGTAGAGAATTAGAATATATCAAGTACTATGATTATCTAGTTATTAATGACCACATTAATTCAGCTATAAATTCAGTAAATGAGATAATAAATGCTGAAAAGCACAAAGTATTTAGAGAAGAAGATTTTGATATAAAGGAGATCTTAGATGAATAACCCATCTTTTAAAAAATTATCAGAAATAAGCCCAAGTAGATATGATATCTGCATGATGGTCTCAAAAAGAGCAAGAAGAATCGTAAGCGGATCAGCTCCACTTACTAATCACGTCGAAGCAAAACCTGTAACCCAAGCCCTAAATGAAGTAATAGAGGGCAAAGTTACTAAAAAATGATTGAAAATAAAAATATATTATTAGGAATAAGTGGGGGAATAGCATCCTATAAAGTTTTAGAATTGTGTTCTAGACTTAAGAAAAAAAATGTAAATATAAAAGTAATAATGACCCCAGCAGCTACAGAATTTGTTACACCCCTATCTTTTGAAACTATGGCTAGATGTAGGGTTTATACTGATATGTGGGAGGGCCACCATGAAAGTGTCCACCATATAGATTTACCAAAATGGGCAGATGTAATGCTTATAGCCCCTGCCACTGCAAATACAATTGGCAAAATGGCAAATGGTATTTCGGATAACTTTTTAACTGCATCATATCTTGCTTGTAATAAGGATGTGATTATAGCGCCATCTATGAATACACAAATGCTTCTAAATCCTGCAACTCAAAAAAATATTGAAACTTTGAAATCATATGGTGTAAAAGTGATAGCTCCAGAATCAGGAGTATTAGCTTGTAATACCGTAGGCGATGGTAGGATGGAAGAACCAGAAAATATTGTAGAATACTTAGAAGATTATTTTACAAAAAAAGATCTTAAGGGTAAAAAAATCATCGTATCTGCAGGACCAACCATGGAGCCCATAGATTTTGTAAGATATGTTACTAATCATTCGAGTGGAAAAATGGGCTATAACATTGCAAATGAAGCGAAAAAACGTGGAGCAGAAGTGGTATTAGTTTCAGGACCTGTAAAACCCTTTGATATAAAAGGTCTTAACCGTATAGAAGTTAGTACTAATGAAGAGATGAAAAATGCCATAGAAGAAAATTTTGAAGATGCAGATGCATTAATAATGGCAGCAGCTCCTGTTGATTATAAATCTAGCGTGGTTAGTGATCGTAAAATTAAAAAGTCTGGCCAAAATTTACAAATGGAGTTTATAGAAAATATAGACATTCTAAAATATTTTGGAGAGAAAAAATCAAAGCAAACTATAATTGGTTTTGCTGCCGAAACAGATGATTTAATTGAAAATGCTAATAAAAAGCTAAAAAAGAAGAACGCAGACTACATCATAGCCAACGACCTAACTAAGGCTGGAGCAGGTTTTAATGCTGATACAAATATAGCAAGTATAATTTCTGCTGATGGTGTAAAAGATTTAGACAAGATGACAAAAACTGAACTTGCAAATCAAATCTTAGATTTAATAAGGTGATATTATTTACGCAAAAGTAATAATTGATAGTAAAAGTAGATTTTTAAATCGTGCGTTTACCTATCATATACCAGAAAAATTTAATAATAAAATTGACATAGCAATGAGAGTTTTAGTTCCTTTTGGTAAAGGAAATAAAACTAGCGTTGCTTTTGTTTATGAAATAATTGATACAGTAGATGCCGCTTATGAAATAAAAGACATCCTTGACATTATTGATGATAGAAGGCTAATTTCAGAAGAACTAATGAACTTAGCTTTTTTTATGAGCAAAACTTACATGTCACCCATCCAAGCATCTTTAAAACAAGTGATGCCACCAACTGATATAAAAAATATTAAAACCTATTATTATGCAAAATCAGATGATAATTCTGATATAATTAAGTTTCTAAGCAAAAAAAGAACAATGGATGAGATATGCAAAAAATTTGGCGACATAAAAAATGAAATAAATGAATTAGTAGACCAGGGGGAGTTAGGTGTTTCCTATGATATCAAAAATACTCAAAATATTAGATATGATGAATATGCCTATCTTACTGGTAACAATTTTTCTTTAAATGCTAATGCCAACAAGCAGCAAGCCCTAGTAACTTACTTAGAAAAAAATGGTAAAACTAAAGTCAATATTCTCTTAAAAGAAACTCAATCTTTAAAGTCTAGCCTAAATTCACTTATTGAAAAAAATATAGTGGCAATTAAAAAGGAAGAAGCAAAAAAAGATATCATAAAAGATTATGATAATTATAAGAAATTTAAGTTAAATGGTGAGCAAGAAGAAGCTTTTTATAAAATAAAAGCAAAACCAGATGGTCATTTCTTATTATTTGGAGTTACTGGATCAGGTAAAACTGAAATATTCCTACAAATGGTAGAAGAAGTAATTAATCAAGGTAAAGAAGCCATAATTTTAGTTCCAGAAATATCTCTTACTCCACAAACTATAGAAAGATTTAAAGGTCGTTTTGATGAAAAAATAGCCATTATTCACTCAGGACTTACTCCTAGTGAACGCTTTGACCAATGGAGGATGATAAATAACGGTGAGGTAAAAATTGCAATTGGAGCTAGATCTGCAGTTTTCGCTCCATTTAAGAATCTTGGTATTATTATTATTGATGAAGAACATGATAATTCATATATCTCATCAAAAGATCCGAAATATCATACTGATGAAATAGCAAAATTTAGAGCAAACTACAATAATTGTAACTTAATCTTAGCATCAGCAACTCCATCCATAAAAACAATGACAAGAGCACAAAACGGAGAGTATGACTTAATACATTTAATAAATAGAGTAAATAATAGTCTCCCAGATATAGAAATAGTAGATTTAAAAGAAGAGTTAAAAAACTCCAACTACTCAATAATTAGCTACAGATTACAAGAAGAAATTAAAAATAACTTAGAAAAAAATGAACAAACTATTTTATTTTTAAATAAAATTGGTCATGATTCCTATACCTTTTGTAGAACATGTGGCTATGTTATAAAATGCGATGCCTGTGATGTAGCAATGACTTATCATAAAAAAATTGATAGACTTATCTGTCATTATTGTGGCAGAACTCAAAACCAACCGAAGGTATGTCCAAATTGCCATTCTAAAAAAATAAAAGAATTTGGAGCAGGAACTGAAAAATTGGAAGAAGAAGTAAGGTACTTATTCCCACATGCAAATATTATGCGTATGGACAGTATGAAGGCTACGAGTAAAGCAAGTTATCAAAAGATGTATGAGGGTATGAAAAACAATAAAATAGATATCCTCCTGGGCACTCAAATGATAGCAAAGGGCCTTGATTTTAAAAATGTAACTCTAGTTGGGATAATATCTGCAGATCTTAGCTTAAATGTAGGTGATTTTAGGTCACAAGAAAATACCTTTGAACTTTTAACCCAGGTTGCTGGAAGAAGTGGACGCGATAAGAAAAAGGGCAAGGTAATAATACAAACCTATAGGCCAGATAATTTTGTTATTCAAGCAGTAAAAAATAGTGATTATAAAAATTACTTCAAAAATGAACTTATAGAACGCAGTGCCTTTTCCTACCCTCCCTTTAAAAATATAATAACCATAAAAATAATAGATAAGAATAGATTAGAAACTATTGATATCTCTCGTAAGTTTACAAATAGTTTGAAAAAAATGTTAATTGATTTTGATCAAGTAGAAATCATAGGTCCGAATCCATGTAAAATATCAAGAATAAATAATAAACATAGGTATAATATTATTATAAAAGCACCAGATGGTGACCTTGATGCAGTAAGAGATGCAGTTAATAAAATAAGAAATGAATTTATAAATGAATATAAGCTTACTAGCTTTATCCCAGCCCTAAACCCAACTAATATAAACTAAGGAGGAAAGATGTTTGACTTTTTTAGAAAAAAGAAAAAAGATGAGGATGTAAAAGAAGAGTATCTAGATAGTGATTATGAGGATAATTATGATGAGGATGACGACTTTTACGAAGATGAAGATTATAATGAATCAAATATTGAAGATAATAGTTATCAATCTACTGATGAAAGAATAGTCTTTGAATCATCAACTTATAGGCCTAGTGATTCTTTTACAGAAGATGGGAAAGTAGAGGATGAATCTACTTTTGAAGATAGACCTATATCTAATGAACCTGTTTACTTTGATGAAAATATTGAAGAATCTTATGATAAAAACTTAAGCTACGATTATGAAGAAAATAATTATGATGATAAGCTAGCCTATGATTACGAAAATGAACCTTATGACGATTATGAATTAAGAGAAGACTACCAAGATTATCCAGAAGATGAAGTTAAAGAAGAACCTCATGGGAAATTAGGATTTTTTGACAGGATAAAAGAAGGTCTAGTAAAAACACGTGATCAATTCTCCTCACAAATCAAAAATTTATTTACTGCAAATGTTAAAATTGATGATGATTTGTATGAAGAACTTGAAGAAATTCTTATCTCAGCTGATATAGGGATGGATTCTACTTTAGACATCGTAGATAGTTTACGTGATGAGATTAAAAAACAAAGTATAAAAGAATCTGACCAAATATATCCATTGCTTAAAGATATCATGGTTGAGAAACTAGATGAGAATAACCTGGATAATAATTTAAATATTGTGCCAAACGAGCTAGCAATTATTCTTGTTATAGGTGTAAATGGAGTAGGTAAGACAACTACTATAGGAAAACTTGCTCATAGTTTACAAGAAGATGGCAAGTCAGTAATGCTTGCAGCCGCTGATACCTTTAGGGCAGCAGCAATAGAACAATTGGGAGAATGGGCAGATAAATCAAATGTAGAAATGATATCACATAATGAGGGAGCTGATCCATCAGCAGTTATATTTGATGCTATAAAATCTGCGAAAAGTAAAAATGTAGATGTACTTATATGTGATACTGCAGGACGCTTACACAATAAGAAAAATCTAATGAAAGAGTTGGAAAAAATCAATAAAACAATTGATACTCATGCAGGTAGTGCAACACGTGAAAATATACTAGTGCTAGATGCAACCACAGGTCAAAATGCAGTAAACCAACTTAGAGAATTTAAAAATGTTACAGATATTTCTGGACTTATTCTTACAAAATTAGATGGTACTGCTAAGGGTGGGATTATATTCCCATTACAAGTAGAGCTAGATGTACCAGTAAAATATATTGGCCTTGGAGAAGGTATAGATAATCTAGAAAAATTTGATTCAGAATCTTTTGTAGAAGCTATGTTTTAGTATTGATATTTCCTATAATCTATAGTAAAATATTACAGTACTACAAAAATATACACACACTCGGATGAGTATCTCGTTGCCACTTGTGGTTAGATAATCAAAAGAAGAGTGTGGAGGAAGAAAACGGAGGAATATATATGGCAGTAGTTTCAATGAAAAAATTACTAGAAGCTGGTGTACACTTTGGACACCAAACTAGAAGATGGAATCCTAAAATGGCTAAATACATCTTCACAGAAAGAAATGGCATCTACATTATCGATTTACAAAAAACAGCAACACAAATCGAAGATGCTTACGCAATGATTAGAGATATTGTAGCAGATGGCGGAGATGTTTTATTTGTAGGAACTAAAAAACAAGCTCAAGATGCTATCGAACAAGAGGCTAAAAGATCTGGTCAATACTACGTATCCAACAGATGGTTAGGTGGTATGCTAACAAACTTTGACACAATCAGAAAAAGCATTGACAAACTAAAAAGATATGAACAAATGGAAGAAGATGGAACATTCGACCTTCTACCTAAAAAAGAAGTACTTCAATACCAAAAAGAAATGGATAGACTTGAAAAAAATCTTGGTGGTATAAAAGATATGGAAAAACTTCCAGATGTATTATTCGTTGTAGACCCAGGTGAAGAATCAATTGCAGTTCACGAAGCTCGTATCCTAGGTATACCAGTTGTAGCAATAGTTGATACAAACTGTGATCCAGATGAAGTTGATTTAGCAATTCCTGGAAACGATGATGCTATTCGTGCTGTAAAACTTATGACATCTATTATTGCAGATGCTGTAGTTGAAGCAAATCAAGGAAGTGAATTTGATCCATCAGCTGAAGAATTTTTCGAACAAGCAGATGAAGAAGATACTTCACTAGAAAATGATGAAGCAATAGAAGATGATACAGAATCTTCTCTATCAGATGAAGAAATAGAAAATGCAGCAGAAGAAATTGAAAAAGCTGCATATGACGAAACAGAAGAAAATTAAGGAGAAAACAATGGCAGTAAGTGCAAGTTTAGTAAAAGAATTAAGAGAAATGACAGGCGCTGGAATGATGGACTGCAAAAAAGCCTTAGAAGAATCTAATGGCGATATCGATGCAGCTGTAAAACTTTTAAAAGAAAAAGGACAAGCTACATTAGATAAAAAAGCAGGACGTGTTGCAGCTGAAGGTGTTATTGGTTCATACATTCATAACAACAAAATCGGTGTTATCGTAGAAATCAACACAGAAACAGACTTTTCTGCTAACACTGATACAGTTCAAGATTTTGCTAGAGATATTGCAATGCACATAGCTGCAGCAAATCCTTTATATATTTCAGAAGATGATGCTGATGAAAAAGATGTTGCTGAACAAAAAGAAATATTAGTTAACCAAGCAATTAATGAAGCTTCAGACAATATGCCAGAAGATAAGAAAAAAATGATTGCTGAGAAAAAAGTAGAAGGAAGACTTAAAAAATATTTCTCAGAAGTTTGCTTATTAGACCAAGCTTACATTAAAAATCCTGACCAAACAGTTGAGCAATATCTAAGAGATACAGCTAGCAAAGTTGGCGAAAACATTAAAATTAGAAGATTTGCTAGATTTGAAGTTGGCGAAGGAATCGAGAAAAAAGAAGAAGATTTCGCTGCAGAAGTAGCATCTCAAATGGATGTTTAATCAGATATAAATTTTGTCACCTATATTATATAGGTGACTTTTTTTCTAAGCAATTTTATTACAAAACATGGAGTATATATGTTTAAAAATTTTAAGTGGTTTATAAGATATGCCAAAAAGAATTATATAATAGGATCTATTTCACTTATTGTAAGTGATGTCATATCTTTATTTTTACCATACATTACTGGCCAATTAATAGACATGGTTTATAATAATACTTTAACTATAAATAACTTCAAGAAGATGATTATAATTGCAATTATTTTAGTTATTTTAAAATATGTTACAGCTATGGCCTGGTCTTATAATATTTTTAAAGCTTCTTCTATGATGGAATACTTATCACGTGATAAGCTAATGAATAAGTTTTTAAAACAATCACAAAGGTTTTATGAAAATAATCCAACTGGATCATTGATGAGCAAGTCTACACAGGATGTTAGTCAAGTAGCACAATTTGCTGGATTTGGAGTGCTAGCTTTTTTTGATGCGGTTTTATTTCCTGTATTTATCATATTAATGATGATAATAACAATTGACTTTAAAATGACAATCTATGCTATAATTCCATATATAATTCTAGCATTTGGCTATTATAAGCTAATGGATAAGATATATAATAGGTCCAAACTTGTAAATAAATCTTTTGATGATCTTACAGATAGGGTTCTAGAAGATGTTGAAGGAATAAGGATAATTAGAGTTTATAATATAGGTAAACTTAGGGCTGAAAGATTTAAGCAAAAAACTAGGGAACTTGCTGATAGATATGTTAGTCTTGTAAAAATCCAAGCCTTAATTGAACCCTTTGAAATATTTATTACTTCTATTTCCTATGCTATTGCAGTAGGCTACGGAGCTTTTTTAGTTTCAAGAGGTAACCTATCAGTTGGGAAAATAGTTTCATTTACTTATTACTTGGGCATGCTTATATGGCCAATGTTTGCTTTAGGTGAATTTTTAAACCTTAGCCAGCAAGCATCCGCTGCTATGGATAGAATAGTTGAGATTCTAAATTATAAAGAAGAAATAAATGATACCTCTAGTCTTAAAAATCTAAGTGATAATAATCCGACCATAGAATTTAAAAATCATTTCTATAAGTATCCATCTAGTAAAAATAACATCTTAGAAGATATAAATTTATCTATCGAAAATGGAACTTCTCTTGGTATAGTTGGTAAAACTGCTAGTGGTAAAACTACTCTTATAAGACAATTATTAGATATATACAAGGTTGACAAAAGTTCAATAATAATCGGTGATAGTAGCTTTGATGAAATCTCTGCTAAGTCCTTTAAAGAAAATATAGGGTATGTTCCTCAAAGGCACATGATATTTTCTGATACCTTAGAAAATAATATCAAGTTTTCAAAACCAGAAGCAGGTGATGGTGAAATAAAGAGGGCTATTGAAATTGCAGATTTTAGTAAGGATATTGGAGAATTTAAGGATGGCCTTCAAACTCTTACAGGTGAGAAGGGTGTATCTTTGTCTGGTGGACAAAAACAAAGACTATCTATTGCAAGAGCTGTATTAAAAGATCCACAAATACTTATACTGGATGATGCTATGAGTGCAGTTGATGCTAATACTGAGCAAAATATTATAAAAAACTTAACTGAGAGTAGAAAAGGAAAAACTACTATTATAATTGCCCATAGGATTAGCCAAGTCCAAAATTGCGATAAGATAATTGTAATGAAAGATGGAAAAATAACTGATGTTGGTAATCACGAGGACTTAATGAGCTATGATTCTTGGTATAAAAACCAATATGAAAACCAGATAAGTGGAGGTGAAATGAATGGCTAAGCAAGACAAATATGTAAAAGACTTATTAAAACAATACGCCAAAACTGAAAAACCTTCCTTTATAAAAGGATTTGTTCTATCCCTTATTAGAACTGGTTTAGAGCTAGTCACACCTCTAGTTTTAGGATATGTTATAAACAATCTAATAAGAAAAGATATGTCTTCCGATGAATTTAAGCTTATAGTTTTTTATCTATTACTATATGTCGCAGTTAGTACTTTGGCAGGATTTATTGCAAATAGGACAACAGTATCGTTTGAAAAAGCTTCTAGTAATATAGCTTTTAAAATGCAAAATGATGTTTATAAAAAAGTAAATTCTTTTCCTATTTCATATTTTGACAATCTTCCTGCAGGAAAGATTTCTTCTAGAATAACCAATGACACAAATAAGATGAAAGTTATGTTTAGATTACTCTTTACTGACATAGCTACAACAAGTATCCTAGTAGTAGGACTTATAATAACTCTTTTTGTAACTAACCCCATAGCAGGATTAATGTTACTGCCTTTGGCTCCAGTGGTTTATCTAATATATAGGTCTTTTACTAATTACACTAGGACCTATACTAGTGAGATCAGAAAGAATACTTCTGAAATAAATGCTCAGATAAATGAATACATCCAAAATATGGAAATTATCCAAGTTTATAATAAAGAGGATTATATTAAAGAAAAGTTTAATGAAACAAATGATAATATTTATTCTATGGCTAAAAAATTAGCGAAAGTAAGGTCTTATTCTGGTTTTAGGGCCATGGATATAGTAACTTATTTAGCTTCTATTATAGTATTAATTTATTTTGGTCTTGGTCAACTTACTGATTATTATACAGTTAGCATAGGAAGTTTATATGTAATTTTTGAATATACTAATAGATTATTTACTGAAATAAGATTTATTATAATGAGGCTAGGTGAGGTAGAAGAGGCTATGGCATCAGCAAGCCACATAGCTGAGCTACTAAAATTAGAATCACAAGAAGTACTAACTGAAAAGATAGAAAATATCGATCAAGAAGTAATCTTTGATGATGTTAGATTTTCATATATAAATGGTGAAGAAGTTATAAAAGGGATCTCATTTGATGTAGAAAAGGGTCAGTCTATAGCTTTTGTTGGCCAAACAGGATCAGGAAAGTCAACCCTAATAAATTTACTGTTAAACTTTTATTCCCCAGATAGCGGAAAAATAACTATAGGAGGGGTAGATACTTCAAAAGTTGATAGAGAAAACTTAAGAAAGGATATGGCCGTAGTCTTACAAGATGCCTTTTTATTTAAGGCGGATATTGCACAAAATATAACACTTGGAATGGAGTATAAAGATACACAAATAAAAGAAGCCTTATTAGCTGTAGGAGGAGAAAGATTAGTTAAAAAAGGTATCCATTCAAAAGTGTTAGAAAATGGATCAAATCTTTCTCAAGGAGAAAAACAACTCATATCATTTGCTAGAGCTTATATCAGAGATCCTAAAATATTAATTTTAGATGAGGCAACCTCAAATATAGATACAGAAACGGAAACTATAATCCAAGATGGTATAGATAGGTTAAAGAAAAATAGGACTACCTTTATAATAGCCCACAGGTTATCTACTATAAAGGATGTCGATAAAATAATTGTTTTATCATATGGTAAGATTGTAGAAATGGGCAAGCATGATGATTTAATGTTAAATAACGGTTATTATAAACAGATGTATGAGAAGCAAATAAAAGAAAACAAAAGTCTTTAGTAAATCTAAGGACTTTTTTATTGTATATTTTGAATAAATCTTATTCGTATAATTATCAATTTATGGTATAATTATAAAGGAAACTAATTTCCAAGAATTTAATAGGAGGTGATATTAAATGGATAACCCAGTTTTTATAATCATTACTGTCGCCTTCGTATTGTTAGCTTTTATTTTAGGCTTCGTTTATCAAAAAAAATCTAGTGAAAAAAAGATAGGTGCAGCTGATGAACTCAGTCGCCAAATCATTGAAGATGCCAATAAGCAAGCAGAAATTTTACGACGTGAAACTCTTGTTGAGGCCAAAGATGAAATATCTAAATTACAAATAGAAAATGATAAGAAGTTAAGCAAAAGAAGCGATGAACTCGATAAAAGGGAATCTCGCTTATTTAAAAAAGAAGAAAGTCTTGACAATAGAGCTTTATTGATTGACAAAAAAGCTGATCAAATCTCTAGTGATCAGAAGAGGTTAAAACAAAAAGAAGACAGCATTGATAAACTGATTGAAGAACAACAGTTGAAATTGCAAAATATTGCAGGCCTAACAAATAGTGAAGCTAAAGAAATAATTCTTAATGACGTTAGAAAAGATACTATCCATGAATCAGCAAAACTAATAAAGGAAGCTGAAGAAAGAGTAAAAACTGAAAGCAAGAAAATAGCAACAGAAATCCTTGCAACAACTATCCAGCGCTATGCCGCTGACCAAGTTGCAGAAAATACTGTATCAGTAGTTACCCTACCAAATGATGAAATGAAAGGCCGTATAATAGGTCGAGAAGGTAGAAATATAAGAGCCTTCGAACAACTTTCAGGAGTAGATTTAATAATAGATGATACTCCAGAAGCAGTTGTATTATCATCCTTTGAGCCAGTTCGACGTGAAATAGCAAAAGTAGCTTTAGAAAGATTAATTCAAGATGGACGTATAAACCCATCTAGAATAGAAGAAACTTTACAAAAAGCTGATGATGAAGTTGAACAAAGAATCATGGAAGACGGTGAGCAAGCAGTAGAAGCTGCAGGAGTTAGAAACCTCCATCCACAACTGGTAAGACTTGTTGGTAAAATGAAATTTAGAACAAGCTATGGACAAAATATCATGAAACACTCAGTAGAAGTAGCTCAGCTTGCGGGAATGCTAGCTGAAGAAATTGGTGCTGACGCACAAACTGCTCGTAGAGGTGGATTACTGCATGATGTTGGTAAAGCTATAGACCAGGAAATGGAAGGAACTCACGTGGATTTAGGTGTAGAATATGCAACTAGATATGGAGAAAATAAATACGTTATAAACGCTATCCAGTCTCACCACGGAGAAGTTGAACCAAATTGTGTTGAATCAATATTGGTACAAACAGCTGATGCAATATCAGCGGCTAGACCAGGTGCCCGCCGTGAAAGTTTAGAAAATTATATCAAACGATTAGAAAATCTAGAAGCTATAGCAAATTCTTACGAGGGAATAGAAAAATCATTTGCTCTACAAGCTGGTAGAGAACTTAGAATAATGGTTAAACCAGAAAAAATATCAGATGATGAAATGATTGTAATTGCTAGAGAAATTGCAAATCGAGTAGAAGAAGAGCTAGAGTATCCTGGAGAAATAAAAGTAAACGTCTTAAGAGAATCAAATGCAATAGAATATGCAAGATAATTTATTAGAAATAGTAATGAAATCAAACTAAACTGCCAGATTTTATAATTGGCAGTTTTTTTAATTTTCATTTTTATTTTGAGTAGATTGTGTAAAAATATATGAGAATTTTAATGACTAAAATATTAGCTCAATAATTAATATTGAAAAATGAAAATGTTTAACCTTTGAACTATACAGACTATGACTTTAATAAAAAGTAAGTAAAGGATCCTTCTTAACTTTCTAGCATTAACTTTTATATAAGGATAAAAACTAGGCTTTAGTTAGATTTTATTACATTTTAATAAAATATAGATAAATATATACAAAAGGGAGGAGATTAATTAATATAAATTATTGCACAAAATAATAATTTTGTGCAATAATTGTATAAATTTTAAATAGAGGTACAATTTTATTATAAAGGCATATAAAAACTAATTTATACACTTATTAAAGGAATTTTATATTATGACAGAACAAAAACCTATCATTCTAGCAGATTATTTAAATTATTTAAAATCTATACGCGGACTCTCTGCTACTACTATTAAAGAATACTCCTATGATCTTGAAGTATTCTTCGAATATCAGATTATAAGAAAAATTTATTATGGTGATCAGAAAACTTTTAAAGATGAATTCAATCCTAAGGATATTAATAAGATTATAACACCAAACTTTCTAGAAAACCTTAAAATTACTGATTTTTACTCATACCTATCTTATTTAGATAATGAAAAAAATGATAATCCAACTACTAGATCTAGAAAAATATCTGCTATAAAGTCTTTTTATAATTATTTATATCAGGAAATTGAAGTAATTGATAATAATATAACAGTTAAGTTAAAAAACCCTAAAATTAGCAAAAGGCAACCTGTCTACCTCACCTTAGAAGAAACCGAAAGACTACTAAATGTAATAAATACAGAAAGAAATGACTTTCTTAGAGCTCGTGATATGGCTATAGTCTTTACCTTTTTAACTACAGGTATGAGGTTATCTGAACTTGTAAGTATCAATGTTTCTGACATTGAAAATGATCACTTTACAATAGTTGGTAAAGGAAATAAAGAACGCACCATTTATTTAACGGAGAATGCCTTAAAAGTCATCCACCATTATCTTAGAATAAGAAAAGATTACCTAGATGAGATATATATTGATGCCCTGTTTATTTCTACTAGAAAGAACAGAATTTCAAATAGAGCTGTCCAATCAACTATAGAAAAATATTTAAGAAAAGCAGGTTTTGATACTAGTATCTACTCAACTCATAAGCTACGCCACACAGCTGCTACACTTATGTATAAATATGGGAATGTAGATATTAGAGCTTTAAAGGATATCTTAGGCCATACCAATATTTCTACTACTCAAATCTATACTCACCTTGAAGATGAGGATTTGAAAAATGCTATCAATAAGAACCCACTTTCTAATTTAGAGATATAAAAACTAGGGTACCTATATGTATCCTAGTTTTTTAAAATTGCTTAAAACGCATTTTAGAGCGTGCTTTCCATGGTAATAATTCAATCCACCTTGTAAATACGCCACATATGGTTCACGGAGTGGTCCATCTGCTGATAGTTCAGAAGTAGCCCCTTCAACAAATCCTCCAGCTGCCATTATAACTGGGTCTTCATATCCTGGCATAGGAAATGGCTCTGGTACTAAATTAGAATCAACTGTTGCTGCTTCTTGGATAGATTTGCAAAAGGTAATTACCTTATCTGGATCCTTAAATATAATTGATTGCACTATATCACTTCGTGGATCATCAACTTTTGGTATTACATCATAGCCAAGCTTATCAAAGACTTTTCCAAATAATAAACCTACTTTTATAGCTTCTTTTACAATATGAGGAGCAAAGTATAAACCTTGTAATACTTGTCTTGTTGTGCCAAAACTTAAACCTTCATCCTTACCAATGCCAGGAGCAGTCAATGTGTTAGCACAGTATTCTATTAAATCAGCCTTTCCACAAATATAGCCACCAGTAATAGCTATGCCACCGCCTAGATTTTTAATTAAAGATCCTGCTACTATATCAGCTCCAACTTCAATAGGTTCTTTATCTTCTGTAAACTCTCCATAGCAATTATCCACAAAAACTATTGTATCTGGATTAGCTCTTTTAATCTCACTTACAGCTTTTCCTATCTCTCTAATTGTAAAAGCACGGCGTTGGGTGTAGCCTGTCGATCTTTGGATCAGAGCAAGCTTGGTGTCTTTATCTATTACATTAGAAATATTACCATAATCTATTTGATTATTACTATCTAAAGCCAGCTTATCATAGCTAATTCCCTTTGATAGTAAGTTTCCTTTTTTATTACCAGCAATTCCTATTACTTGCTGCATGGTATCATAAGGATCATCAGTGATTGCAACCATTTTGTCCCCATGGTTTAATAAGGCAAATAAAACTAGTGATAGAGCATGAGTGCCTGCAACAATACTTGGTCTTACTAAGGCATCTTCGGACTTAAAAATATCTGCAAAAATTTCTTCAACTTTTTCTCGTCCTGTATCAGCATAACCGTAACCTGTAGCAGATATAAAATCTTGGGTGTTTAAATTATATTTATTAAAGGCCTTTAATACCTTTAACTGGTTAAATTCAGAAATTTCTTCTAATTTATTAAAATCATCACACAAATCATTTTCGGCCTCTTTTATCAGCTGATCAAAGCTTGGATCAATATTATAGTGTTGATATATATCGTTAAAATTCATAAGTATCCTTTATAAGGCTAATAATTATATCAGCCGCATCATTTTTATTTAAATTATCCATTATTATTTCGTGAGTGAAATCATAAGCTAAATATCGTTTCATCCATGTTACTTGGCGTTTGGCATAGTGTCTGGTATTTTTTTGAATCAAATCTATTAATTCATCTATATTAATTTCTTCATCTATAAATGGAAATAGTTCTTTATAACCAATTGCTGCCATGGATTGAGAATTAAAATTAAGATTATAATTTCTTACCACTTCTACAAATTCTTCTATAAGTCCTTGATCTATCATTTCTATTACGCGATTGTTAATTTTTTGATAAATACCAGTCCTATCTTTATAATTTAAAAAGAACAAAATCGGGTTAATATTATCATTTAGCTTTTTTTCACCACTTCTAACCTTAGATGGTAATTCACCAGTTGAGTCATAAATTTCAAGGGCTCTAATTATTCTATTTGTTTCATTAGGATGATATTTTTTAGCAGTTAATGGATCAATTGTTAGTAATTTATCATATAAAAAATCATTCCCTTTTTCTTCAGTGATTTTTTGTAGATTTTCTCTAAATTCTGGATTTTGCTCAACTTTTCCATAATTCATATCAAATAAAATCGAATCTATATAAAAACCAGTTCCTCCAGCAACTACAGCTACTTTTCCCCTACTGTTTATCTCGCTTATAAGTTTAGAAGTATTATTGGAAAAATCTTCTACACTAAAATTTTGATCTGGGTTAACTACATCTATCATATGATGGCAAATCCCATGATTATTTTTTATTTTGTTGGTACCAATATCCATATGGCGGTAAACTTGCTGACTATCAGCAGATATTATTTCACCATTAAAAGCATTTGCAACTTCTATTGCAATGTCGCTTTTACCACTTGCAGTAGGTCCAGTGATTATAATTACATTATCTGTCAAAATATTTCTCCAGAATTTCTTCTTCAACTTCTAAAATAACCGTTTTTCCATCATAGGTCTTATAAGGGTTATCTAAATCAAATAAATCTGAGATAAGTTTTTCAGCAGTATCTTTATTAATTTTACGACCCTTTCTAAAAGAATTTTTTTTAACTCTTTTATAGAGATTTTTATAAAATAATTCATTTTTACTTGCTATATCCATATCTATCAAATCTAAAATAAGTTTTTCATTTATTTCGTTTTCAAATATAGTAGGAATGGACCTCACTATAATTTGATTTTCTCCAAATTCCTCTACATCAAAACCAAGACTAGTTATAAAATCTTTTTTATCTTCATATATATTTTTTTCTTCAGCTCTAAGCTTTATTATCAAGGGATTAAGTAGTACTTGAGAAGAAATCTTAGATCTATCAAGTTCATTAATATATTCTGAAAATTTAATTGCTTGGTCAGCTCTCCTATGATCCATTAGATAAAGCTTGCCACTATCAGCTTTGAATAAGGAATATTTATCAAACACACTAGTTAGATATAAAAATGACATCTTTTTTATAAAAGAATCAGATTTATAATTATGATTCTTAACTTCAGTAATATCTTGCTTTACTTTTTTAGTTGGAGATGAAGTTTCTATTTTTTTACCTAAGTCAAAAAAGCTATTGTCTTCATAATTTGATTTTTCTTCTCTGACAATATTAAAACCGCTATAAGTATCTAAAAGACTTTTATAGTTTGATAGGTCAGGTATACTCTTTTCTTTATTTTCTTTAACTTTTATAGTATTAGCTTCTAACTTTTTATTTAAAGCTTTGTAGATGGAACTTTCTATTAGATCAATTAAGTCATCCTCATAAGAAAATTTGATAGTTCTTTTGTTTGGATGAACATTTACATCTAAATTTTTTGGATTTGTTTTTAAAAATATAAAAAAGGCTGGAAATCTACCCTGTGGTATAAATGACTTGTATTCTTTTTCCATAGCTTTGGTAATTATGCTACTATCTATAAGTCTATTGTTTATATATATATATTGAAGGCTCCTACTACCCCTATAGTAATTTGAAGTTGATATAAAACCTTCCATGCTATATAAGTCATTGTTATTCGATACAGATATCAAATTATCTTTTAAACTTTCATCAAGTAGATTTGGTATTTTTATATCTAAAGGATCATTGGCATTTGTCTTAAATTCCACCCTGCCATCCTTTATATATTTTATAGAAATATTCTTATATCCTATAGCTAAAGAATACATTAACTTTGAAATAGAATTAGATTCAGCTATATCTGATTTCAGGAACTTCTTTCTAACTGGAACATTATTAAATAAATCCATTACTTCTATACTAGTACCATTGTTGGTAGCTATAGACGATTCATTTATCTTAGAATTTTTAAACTCTATTTTTTTACCTACATTATCATTTGCTGTTTTAGAAATTGCAATAACATGGCCTACAGTAGTAATGCTTGCCAGGGCTTCACCTCTAAATCCTAGAGAGTATATACCATATAGGTCTGAGAAATCTTTTATTTTAGATGTAGCATGCTTTTCGAATGCCAAAGGCATCTGCTCATTGGTTATTCCTACTCCATCATCAGTTACTCTGATGTAGGTCTTGCCACCCTTTTTTATTTCGACAACAATGTTTTTTGAACCTGCATCTATAGAATTTTCTACCAATTCTTTGACAACAGAAACAGGGGATTCTATTACTTCCCCTGCTGCGATTTGTTCAATTGTTCTATCATCTAGCTTTATGATTGGCATTATAATTTATTTATCCTCTCAACTAAGTCATTTAGCTTAGTTATTGCTTCTATAGGTGTTAGTTCGTTGATGTTTATATCGGTAGTTAAAGTTTTAATTTCATCTATTTTATCATTATTTATTTGATCTAAAGTTTCTTTTAAATCTGTACTTTTATCTAGGTTAAATATCTCATCCCCATCAATTTTTTCCATAAATTTTTGAGCATTTTTTATTACTTCATCTGGCAGGCCAGATAGCTTTGCTACTTCTATACCATAGCTACGATTTGATTTGCCTCTTTTAATTTTTCTTAGAAAAACTAGATTGTCATCATCATTTAATATTTCAATCTTTAGGTTAACTACATTGTTTAATTCATTTTCTAAAATAGTTAACTCATGAAAATGGGTTGCAAAAACTGTTTTAAACTTTTTTACCTTAGAAATATATTCTACAAGAGCCATGGCGATACTCAAACCATCATCTGATGACGTTCCTCTACCAACCTCATCCAAGATAACAAAAGAATTTGCAGTAGCATTTTTTAAAATATTTGAAACTTCATTCATTTCAAGCATGAAGGTTGATTCACCCTTGGAAATATTATCGCTTGCTCCTATTCTAGTAAATACCTTATCACATATTCCTATTTCAGCAAAACTTGCAGGAACAAAAGATCCCATTTGTGCAAGAATTATAATAATTGCCATTTGTCTCATGTAAGTTGATTTACCAGCCATATTAGGACCTGTAATTATTTGGATTATATTATCTTTTTGCCCAATTTCTGTATCATTGGCTATAAATTCATTTTCTTTAAGATTTTTTTCAATAACAGGATGACGTCCACCTTTAATAATTATTTCATTATTATTATTAAGTTTTGGCCTCACATAGTCATTATTTGCTGCAACTCTAGCAAGAGTATTTAGGCCATCAATATTTGCAATCATCTTTGCAAGGGATTGAAGCATTAGAGTTTGGTTTAATATTTCATCTCGTACTTCATTAAATATTTGATATTCTAAATCATTTACCTTATCTTTACCTCCAATGATTAGGTTAGACAGGGTTTCTAAGATTTCTGTTGTATACCTTTCCTGATTTTTTAAAGTTTGTTTTCTTATATAAGTATCTGGCACCTTATCTAAGTTACTCTTAGTTATTTCAATTGAATAACCGTTATTTTTATTAAATACTATCTTATAGTTTTTAATTCCAGTTTTTTCTCTTTCTTGACTTTCGTATTCTGCTAATTTGCTTAATGCATTTTCCGATTCATTTTTTAAATCATCCAAGTATTTATTAAAACCAGCTTTGATTATTCCACCCTCAGTTATTGATATAGGTGGATCTTCTACTATGGATTTTTCTAATATTTCATACAGGTCATTTACTTTAGGTATATTTAGACCAAGATTTTTTATATTTTGATCTTTGCTTTTTTCTAAGTATTCTTTTAAATCCGGTATATTTTTAAGGGAGTTTTTAAGGGATATTAAGTCCCTAGCATTTGCTCTTTTGTAGGAAATTTTTCCTACTAATCTTTCTAAGTCATAAATATCGTTTAAAAAGTTAGATATAGTTTGAGAATCTATAGGGTTGGTATTAAAATATTCTACTATATCAAGTCTTCTATTAATCTTATCTAAATCTACTAGAGGTCTTTCTAACCATTCATTTATTATTCTAGACCCCATAACTGTATCTGCTTGGTCAAGAATTTTTAATACTGTGTCATCCTTGGTGTTGTTATTTAAGTTTCTATGAAGCTCTAGATTGTTTCTAGTGTTTGCTTCTAGTTCTAAGTAATTTGATATTTCTAGAACTTCTATATTATTAATGTGTTTTAAATTCTCATCATAGAACTTATATATATAGTCCAGGAGGTTTGCTAGTGAAACTATAGATAATCTTTTATCCTCTATCTTTAAAAGATTATCATTCCCTAGATATTCAATTATTGTATCTGCTCTTTTTTCATATCTAGCATCATCGTTTATATAATTTATAAATATATTAGAATTTTGATTTAGATATTTTGCTAGACTTTTAAGTTTGTAGTTTTCGTTTATAATTATCTCAGAAGGGTTGATTTTTTCTATCTGATCTATGGCCTGTTTGGCAATAAAATCATCTGAGCCCTTTAGTTCTATGGTAAATATAGCTCCTGTTGATATATCACAATAGGATAAGGAGAGACCAAAATTATTTTGAAAGATAGATAATAAATAATTATTTTCTCGGTTATCTAGTGATTCCATATCAGTAATAGTACCTGGGGTTATAACACGAGTAATAGCACGTTTTACAAGACCTTTAGCTTGTTTAGGATCTTCTATTTGATCACATAAAGCAACCTTGTAGCCTTTTTTTACAAGCTTATTGACATAATTGTCTATAACATGGTGAGGTACACCACACATTGGAGCTTTTTTATCATGACCGCATTCTTTACCAGTTAAGGTAAGACCTAAGGCCTTGCTGGTTATAATGGCATCATCAAAAAAGGTTTCGTAAAAATCACCTACCCTATAAAGTAACAGGGCATCTTTAAAATTATTTTTGACATCAACATAATGTTTTAACATTGGTGTTAATTTTTCATATGTAAAATTATCTTTCATTCTCATATCCCTCTTCTATCTATCATTATACCATAAAAAAAGCCCACCCTTTGGGTGAGCGCCTACTCTATATCTAAGGTCTTTACGTTAGTAACCCAAGACGAAGCTGAGTCATCAGTAGTATCTACTAAAATCATTTTTCCATAATTAGGACTAATATCATATAAAGGAGTTCCATCCATTTTATAAACCAAATATACCCTTTCAGGCTCTAGGACTGCTGACATGTGAACTCTTTCTTGGTTGCCATCATTATCTTCGATTACTAAGAACGATCTATCCTTTAAGTTTATATTAAGATTTCCTATAATTTTCTCAATAGCAATCCCCTCAATAGTAGCTTTTTCTAATCCATTATTAAGGTTGATAGACTTTTTTTCTACCCCTAGCTTTCTGATTTCTTTAAGGGTTAGGGAATCTATTTGGTTACCCTCACCTTTTACTATAAGTATTTCATTATCATACTTGGATATTTCTTTTTCTATATTGTGTCTTCTAATTAAGAACCCTAACATAATTACAACTAGTATACCTAAAATTGAAATTATTATCCTATACTTATTCTTCTTTAGTTTCTTATTTACTCTTTTACTATCCATTATCTACCAGTGGAACCAAATCCACCCTCACCCCTATCAGATTCATCTAGGCTATCTACTAACTCAATTTCAAACTGTTGGTAAGGTTGTATAACCAATTGAGCTAAGCGGTCACCATTTTTTATTATTTGAGTTTCTTCTCCATAATTATAAAAGTAAATCATAATTTCACCCCTATAATCAGAGTCAATTACTCCTATAGTATTAGCAAGCATAAGTTTTCTTTTTACACCTGTAGAAGAACGAGGATAGACAGCCCCAAAGTATCCATTTGGAATTTGAACCTTAAGTCCAGTATCGATTTTACAAGTTTCTTTTGGTTTTATTTCTATATCTTCTTTATTAGAACAGTATAAATCAATCCCAGCAGCTTGAGATGTAGCGTAAGCTGGTATTTTATTTTTTGTTACTATTTTAAGTTTTTCATTCATTATATCACCTTCACTAGAGATTAATATACCAATTTTTGCCTCAGATTACAAAGGAAAGTATAGTTAATTTAAGAAAAGAGGTAGATATGGATAATATAACTAAAAGATTTTTAAAGTACATTTCATTTGATACTAAAAGTGATCCTACAAATGGAGAAAAGCAAAAGCCTTCTAGTGCTGGGCAATGGGATTTAGCAAAGGAGCTTAAAAAAGAGCTAGAAGACCTAGGGCTTACTGCGACAATTAATGATGAGGCTTTTGTTTTTTCAGAAATAAAAGCCAATACAGATAAAAACTTACCAAAAGTCGGTTTTATTGCTCACATGGATACTTCTCCAGAGATGCCAGGTAAGATTGATGACCCACAAATAATTGATTACAAAGGTGGAGATATCAAATTAAATGATAAGAGATCTATAACTGTGGAAGATTTCCCTGTCTTAAAAGATTTAGAAGGTTTAACTTTAATTACCACACGCGGAGAAACCCTACTAGGTGCTGATGATAAATCAGGTATAGCTGCTATTATGAATATGGCAGAATACTTTGTAAATAATCCTGATATTGAGCATGGAGATATAAAAATTGCCTTTACTCCAGATGAAGAAATTGGTACTGGAGCAGATACCTTTGATGTAGAAGCCTTTGGTGCAGACTTTGCCTATACTATCGATGGTGGATACATTGGTGAGCTAGAATATGAGACCTTCAACGGTGCAGGAGCTAAAGTTCATATAACTGGAAAATCTGTCCACCCTGGTTCTGCTAAAAATACTATGATTAACTCTACATCAGTTGCATTTGAATTTGATAGACTATTAGGTGAAGTAAGCCGACCAGAACATACTGAAGGCTACGAAGGATTCTACCACCTGGTTTCTATCAATGGTGATATTGAAAATACAAATATGGAATACATCATCCGCCACCATGATAGAAAAGAGTTTGAAGCTATGAAAGATCAATTTGAAGCTAACAAAGACTATCTTAACAAAAAATACGGTGATATAGTTGAAGTTGAAATTAAAGATAGCTACTATAATATGGGTGAAGTTTTAAAGGATAAACCTGAAATAGTTGGATATGCTAAACAAGCTATGGAAAATTTAGACATAGAACCTATTATAAGTCCTATACGTGGTGGAACTGATGGGTCAAAATTATCTTTCATGGGCTTACCTTGTCCAAATATCTTTGCTGGTGGCTTAAACTTCCACGGAGTATATGAGATACTACCAATAGAGTTTTTAGAAAAAGCTTCTGAAACTATTATAGAAATAGTAAAAGTGATTGCTAAAGATTGTTAAGTATTATATAATGAAGATGGGTATAATATTACAAAACGTATTATAAAGGAGATTTTTATGACTGACGAAAAAAGATACGAAGAAGACGATAGAAAAATCGAAGATTTAGAAACTGGAAAAGTTGAAGAATCTAGCCAATATGAAGGCGACGAAGAACTAGAAGAAGTTGCTAACAACCTAGATGAAACAGATCGTAGCGATGATCCTGATGTAAAATACAATACAGATACTGAATATAGAAATACAGATGTTGATGAAGCTGGATACGTATCTGGACCAACAGCTGAAGGAAGAAGAACAAGAGTAGACGAACTTTCAGAAAATCCTTCAGAAGACGAAGAATAATCAAAATAAAAAGAGCCACTAGGCTCTTTTTTTATTTGCTGATTACTCTTCGTAGCATATCCCCTTCTTCTAAAGGAAGGTCTATGGTCATATATATTTTTTCTTTTGGTTTATTAGCTACTTCTAATTCTTCCCCTTTTGCATTTCTCATACTTGGAATCCTATATTCGTAAAAGTCCTTAGAATTACCAAATATTTCTATTTCTTCACCAGGGAAAAATCTATTTCTTTGCTCAATTACAGCTTCCTTTGTTTCAGGGTTATAATCTAAGACAGTTCCAATAAAATCATATTTTCTTATATAAGATGAGTTTTCATAAATTTGATCTTCCCCATCTGGTTTCTTATGGAAAAATCCTTTTGTATAATGTCTGTGACTTGCTTTTTGAAGTTCATTAAAGTATTTTTGAACAGTTTCTTCGTTATAGTTTCCTTCATAGTAAGCATCTATAGCTTGTCTATAAGATCTGATAACCGTTGCTACGTAAAAAGCAGTTTTCATTCTTCCTTCAATTTTAAAACTATCTATTCCAGCTTCAATTAGTTTATCTAGTTCATCTATTAGACATAAGTCTTTAGAATTCATTATATAGGTACCTGAACCATCTTCTTCAATCGGATAGTATTCACCAGGTCTATTTTCTTCTTGGATAGAATATTTCCATCTACAAGCTTGGGCACAATCTCCCCTATTAGCATCCCTGCCTGTCATATAATTACTTAATAAGCACCTACCAGAATAAGAGATACACATTGCACCGTGGACAAATACTTCTATTTCTAAATCTTTAGGAGTATTATTTCTAATTTCTATAATTTCTTCTAGTGATAGCTCACGGGCTAGAATTACTCTATTAGCACCCATATTGTACCAGAAATTAACAGTAGCAGAGTTTGTGACTGATGCTTGAGTTGAAACATGAAGGTCAATATCAGTAAGTTCTTTTGCTATAGAAAATATACCAGGATCTGAGATTATAAGGGCATCTACACCTATCTCATCTAAAAATTTTAAGTAATCTTCTATACCAACCATATCTTCATCATGAGGTACTATATTCATAGTTATATGAACATTCACTCCATTTTCGTGGGCATAGTTTACTGCTTCTTTCATAGCTTCACGATTAAAGTTTTTGGCATTAGCACGTAGACCAAAACTATCACCAGCCATAAATACTGCATCAGCACCAAATTTTACAGCTGCTTCTAATCTTTCCATATCCCCTGCGGGGGCAAGTAACTCAACTTTCTTATCTGTCATTTTTACTCCTTTATACTTAAAGTTAAACCATCGCCTATAGGAATGATGGTAGTTTGAAAATCATTTCTGTCCATAACATAGGCTAGGTAATTTCTTAATCTTTTTACGATGGTTATCATACGTTTATCTACATAATTATCATTTAAAACCATTCCTTTAAATAATACATTATCAGCTATTATTATTCCGCCATCATTTAATAGCTTAGCAGTTTTTTTAAAATAATCTATATAATGGGCTTTATTAGCATCGATAAAAACAAAATCAAAGCCTTGATTTATATTATTCAAGGCTTTTTGTGCATCATCATTTATTATTTTTATATCAGCAAAATATTTTTGGAAATTTTCGCTAGCTTTATTTGCTGTGCTTTCATCAAGCTCAATGGTTGTTATATCTGCTTTTGTATATTTATCGAAAACTAGAGCAGAATAACCAATAGCTGAGCCTATTTCTAAAATACTTTTAGGCTTTTTACTTATTAGGATGGTTTTAATAAATTCTTTGGTTTCCACATTCATTATAGGGATATTGTTAATCTCTGCGTACTCACGCAGGTCTAAAAAATCCCTATCTTCAATTAATTTTTCTAAATAAAGATTAGTATGAGGATAATTTATATATTTCATTATTCTCTACTTCTGAAATAACTGGTAGGATCATTGGGTCACGGCCAAGTTCATTATATAGGTAAGATTTTAAATCTTCCCTAATTTGATATTTAATTTGACTTATAGCCCTAATTTCTTCTTTTTGGCATTTTTCAAATGATCTTACTACTACCTCTTTGGCATTTTCAATTATATCTTGGTTTTCTTTTACATACACAAATCCACGAGATACTATTTCAGGTCCAGCAAGTAAAGTTTGGGTGTTTCTATCAAAGGTGATAGATACAACCATTAGACCATCTTCTGACAAGTGTTTTCTATCTTTTAGAACGATATTTCCAACATCGCCTATACCAGATCCATCGACAAGTACATTGCCTGCTTGAACTTTACCAACTACATTTGCAGATTTTTTACTAAATTCTATTATATCTCCATTTTCTAGAATATGGATATTTTGCTTATCCATACCCATTGCTATAGCTAAATCACGGTGAGTGTGTAATTGACGAGCTTCACCGTGGGCAGGTAATAGAAATCTAGGTGTCGCTAATTGATACATTAATTTTATTTCTTCTTGGCAAGCGTGTCCTGAAGCATGGACTCTTTCTAATGATGAGTATATAATATTAACACCAATCTCAGTTAACTTATTAATAACATTGTTAATTGCAATTTCATTGCCTGGTATAGCAGATGAAGATAGTATAACTGTATCAGTTTCATTTAAGTGTATTTGTTTGTGATCACGATTAGCCATACGTGTTAATGCTGATAGTGGCTCACCTTGTGTACCTGTAGATAGTACCACAATTTCATCATCGGCATAGCTTTTAACATTTTTCATATCGATGATAGTATTATTTTTTACCTTCAAATAACCTAATTCACTTGCGATTTTTACGTTATTTATCATTGATCTACCAGATAAGGCTACCTTCTTGTTATATCTTTCAGCAGCAAATATTATTTGTTGAACCCTGTGCAGGTTTGAGGCAAATGTTGCAACTACTATCCTACCTGATACTTGTCCAAATATTTTGATAAATGTATCGCCAACCTCTTTTTCACTTATAGAATAGCCTGGTCTTTCAACGTTTGTACTATCACAATATAAGGCTAACAGACCTTTTTTTCCCAACTCTGCTATTCTTTGAATATCTGTAGGGTCGCCATCTATAGGTGTAAAGTCCATTTTAAAGTCACCTGTAAATAAGATTGTTCCTACTGGTGATTTTACTGCTATAGCGCATGAATCTGGTATAGAGTGACTTACTCTAATAAATTCTACGCTTAATTCTCCAACTTTTACCCTATTATTTACATTTACCATTTTTATTTTATTAGGGTTTAAGTGGTGTTCTTTAAATTTATTTTCTAAAAGGCCCTTAGTAAGCTTTGAGCAGTATACATTTGTATCTACATTTTTTAGAAAATATGGTATAGCTCCAATGTGGTCCTCATGACCATGAGTTACAAATATACCACCTAATCTTTTTTTATTTTCTTCTACATAGGTAAAATCAGGAATAACTATATCTACCCCTAACATTTCTTCATTTGGGAAAGTTAATCCACAATCTATCATTACCATATCATTGCCATACTCAACAACTGTACAGTTTTTACCTATTTCTTGTAATCCTCCTAGGGGGATTACTCTTAGTTTCTTTTCATTTGACATTTTTACTCCTTATTTGTTTCTGCAATCGGAGCAAATTCCATAGATTCTTAATGAATAGTTATTTAACTCAAAATCATATTCTTCTTTAAGAGAGTTAGCTAAATTTTTCTTTGATAAAAACTCATCTTCTATGATTTTGCCGCAATTAGTACATATCATATGATCATGGTGATCATTAATAGGGTCTATTAGTTCATAGGTATAGGCTTGGTCCGTAAATTCTTGTTTATTCACTATTCCTAATTCTTCAAATAAATTTAAGGTCCTATAAATAGTAGCTATACCTACTTGCTTATTTTCCTGGTGTACTTTTGAAAATAACTCTTCTGGTGTTATGTGCTTAGCAGAGCTATCTTTTAATACATTAAAAATTATTTCTCTTTGCCTGGTAAACTTTTGATTATTTTTATCAAAAATTTTACGGATTTCATTAGTTTCCATTACTGTCTTCTTTCATTTCTTCATACAAACTGATGATTTCATCAAGTTCTACTTGACTTTCAATTGATTTAAATACTACTTCGCCACCATCATCAATGACTTCCATAATCATTATCAATTCATCATCATACTGTTGTAAAGCACAGTAATTTTTATCATCTACTCCGAAAGTATCTATTATATTAAATTCGACTTCATTATTATCTTCATCATATAAAACAATACTATCCATTCTTTCTCCCATCTAAATATGTTTGTAGAATAAAGCTTGCTGCAATTTTATCAATATGTTCTTTTCTATTTTCTCGTCTGACATCCATATCAATCAAAACTCTTTCTGATTGCAGAGTAGTCATTCTCTCATCCTGGTAGACTATTTCTTTGTCAGTTTGTTTTTTTAACAAATCAACAAAGCTCATCACCTTCATAGACTGAGGACCTATAGAATTATTCATATTTTTAGGCAGGCCCACTACTATAGTTTCTACATCATATTCATTTATAATTTCAACAAGCCTAGCAATATCTAGGCTTGCTTTTTTTCTTTTTATTGTTTCTAGTGGGTTTGCTATCAAAAACATAGGGTCGCTTAAAGCAACCCCTATTGTTTTATCTCCCACATCAAGACCCATTACTCTAGTCATTGATATAATTATTTAATAATTCTTCGATGATTTCGTCACGATCAACTGCACGGATTAATTTACGTGCACCATTATGAGCAGTAATGTATGTTGGATCTCCTGATAGTAGGTAACCAACAATTTGACTTGATGGCTTATAGCCTTTTTCTTCTAAGGAAGAATAAACAGTTGTTAGTATTTCTCTAATATTTTTTTCATCTTCTCTTTCTGGTTTGAAAGCAATTGTTTCATTAAAGTCATGTTTTTCAGTCATAATAACTCCTTTAAACGAGCTCATAAGTTTTAGCTAAAGCTTCATCAACTTTTGAAATATCTTTTCCTCCAGCTTGAGCAAAGTTTTTCTTGCCTCCGCCATTTCCACCTGTTATTTGGCTTATTTGTCTAACAATTCTGCCTGCGTCATATTTATCGGTCAGACTATCATCTACGGATACTGTAAATATTATTTTTTCATCTATAACACTTGCAAAGACTAAGATTAAATTATCGTAGTTATTTTTAAGTCTATTTTCATAATCACGAAGCTCATCCATGGATGCATTTTCGAATTTATGAACCAATAGATTTATATCATCTTTTTCTTCTACGCTATTGACTAGGTCATTATATACATCTTTAATAGATGAGGATTTTAATCTTTTAATTTCATCTTTTTGGTTTTCTAATTCTTCTTTTAGAGAAGTAATCTTTTGAATTATTTGATCTTCTCTAGCATTTAGACTATTAGCTATTTGGTTTAAACCTTCTTTTTGATTTTGTAATAAGTCATAAACTTTTTTACCTGTTATAGCTTCTATCCTACGAACTCCCGCTGAAACAGAAGATTCAGAAACTATTTTAAAGATTAGTATATCAGATGAACTATTTACATGGCATCCACCACATAATTCTTTAGAATAATCTCCGATAGAAACAACTCTAACATTTTCCTTATACTTATCTTCAAATAGACCAATAGCACCCATTTCTTGGGACTGTTTATAACTTACTATTTCTTTTTTAACTGGTAGTTGTTCTCTAATTTTTTTATTAACAATATCTTCAATTTTTCTTTTTTGTTCACTTGTTAGTGCTTCATTGTAAGTAAAGTCAAATCTTAATTTGTTTGGATCAACTAAAGAACCAGCTTGGGTAATTTCATCACCTAATACATCGCGTAGGGCTTGGTCTAGCAAGTGCGTTGCTGAATGGTTTCTTGTAATGTCGTATCTGCGCTCTTGGTCAACTTCAAATGTGTATGATTTGTTTACGTTAATATATCCTTCTAAAATTTCTACAGAATGGAAGTACACATCATTTTTCTTTTGGACATCAGTAACTTTTGCTTTACCTTCATTATTATAAATAAATCCAGTATCTGCTACTTGTCCACCACCTTGCGCATAAAATGAAGTCTTATCAGAAACTACTATACCCTTATCACCCTTATTTAGCGATGTAATATTTTCACTTTCATCAAAAATATTGGTAATTGTTGCATCAGTCTTTAGCATTTCATATCCAACAAATTCTGTTGGGTGTATACCATCTGTAATAATATTATCCAAAGACCAGCCAGAATCAGATTTGCGAGCATTACGAGCTAGTTCTCTTTGGTTTTCCATTTCTTCATTAAACTTATCTTCATCTAAGTCGAATTCTTCTTCATTTAGAATTTCTTTTGTAAGATCTAATGGGAAACCATAAGTGTCGTATAGCTTAAAGGCTTCGCTACCATCTAGGATAGTTTCATTATTTGCTTTCATATCCTCTATAAGAGAATTTAATCTTTCTAAACCTGAATCGATAGTTCTTTGGAATCTGTCTTCTTCTTCTTTAATAACTTTTATAATATTATCTTTATTAAATTCTAGTTCTTCGTATTCTACCTTATAAGTTTCTATAACTTCTGAAACTATTTGAGATAAAAATTCTCCTTCTATTCCTAGAAGCTTACCGTGTCTATAAGCACGTCTTATTAGTCTTCTTAAAACATAGCCGCGTTTTTCATTTGAGGGTAGAACTCCATCTGATACTAAGAATGTCATAGCTTTTGCATGGTCTGCAATTACTCTTATTGACACATCAGATTTTTTATCTTCTTTGTAACTTATTCCAGATACTTTTTCAATTTCTGAGATAATATCTTGCATAACATCTATTTCAAAAATATTATCTTTTTCTTGAAGAACCATGGCTAGTCTTTCAAGACCCATACCAGTATCTATGTTTGGATGAGCTAGTGGGATATAATTTCCTTCTGCATCTTTATTAAATTGAGTAAATACTAAGTTCCAAATTTCTAAGAATCTATCTGAGTTATCATTACCAGGAGCATTATCATTTTCATCAATTGCTCTATCAGCTCCCCTATCAACGTATATTTCAGAACATGGACCACATGGACCTACTTCTAGTTCCCAGAAATTTTCATCCTTATCTTGGCGTAAAATTCTATCTGGACTTATTCCTATTTCATCTTTCCATATGCTATAAGCTTCATCATCATCAAGATAAACTGTAACCCATAGGTCTTTTTTATCTATTTCTACTATTTGTGTTAGATATTCATAGGCCCAGGTTATAGCTTCTCTTTTAAAGTAATCACCAAATGAAAAGTTACCTAGCATCTCAAAGTAAGTACCATGTCGTTCGGTTTTACCAACTCTTTCAATATCTCCAGTTCTTACACATCTTTGGGATGAAGTAGCTCTATTATTTTTTATTTTTTTCTCACCAGTAAAATATTTCTTTAATGGTGCCATTCCAGCATTTATGAGTAATAATGACTCATCATCTTGTGGGATAAGAGGAAATGACTTTAAGATTGTATGGCCTTTCTCCTTACCAAAAAAATCTATATATGATTTTCTAATGTCATTCATTCCTAATTTCTTCATTTTTCTACCTCAACTTTATTATTAATGATTTCATTTAAAGTTATAGAATCTATTGTCTCATTAATTGCTTCATCTATCTTATGAAAAGCAAAATATGCATTGCATTTGTCTACACAATGACCATCAGGATAGCATCCTGTAATATTCCAGTCACCTTCTAGAACTCTTATTACCTCTCCAGCTGTTATATCATCTGGATTTCTAGTAAGTTTATATCCACCCTTAGGTCCTCTAGTTGATTCAACTAAGTTTTCTTGTTTTAAAACTCTTACTAGCTGTTCTAAATAATTTTCTGAAAGATCCAAGTTATCTGAAATTTCTGATACAGGTATATAACCCTTATATTCATTTTCAGCAAGATAACATATTGCTCTTAGTCCATATCTACTTCTAGTTGATAATTTCATTTAACCACCTATACTGTTATTAACTCTACCATGGCTTGATAAAACTTTTCGCCAATGCCAGTTACATTTTTTATTTCTTCTATAGTTTCAAATTTTTTACTTTCCCTGTAATCTATAATGGCTTGAGCTCTTTTGTCCCCAATATTTGGTAGGGTCATCAGCTCTTCTTTACTAGCTGTATTGATATTTATTTTTCCATCTTCTGATGTAGAATCTGGTTTTGAAACAATTTGATCAGTGTCTTCATTTTCTTGATTTAATATCTCACCTTCACTAGGTATATATATTTTCATCTGATCTTCTAGTTTCATAGCTAAGTTTAGAGATTTGCTATCGGCATCTGGACTAAGACCCCCAGCTTGTTTGATTAAATCATCAAGCCTATCTCCATCTTTCACCTCATAAACACCTTCTCTATTAATTTGGCCACTTATATGTACTTTTATTTGATCATTTTCATTTGCTATTTGATCGTTAGACTCATTTTCAATTAATAAATCATCATCTGTTTCTAGTAAAGAAACCTCATTATCTAGTAAATTATTATCTTTATCTTTTACATAATTATTGCCAAGTACTAAGGCTAGAGCAATAACTAAACCAATTATAATCTTATCTTTATTTCTACTTTCCATTATGATACCAGGGCAAGATAAATAGGAAGATTACTCTTCCCATAAATCATCTATGCCATAAAACTCTCTTTGTCTTTGGGTAAAGATGTGAATTATTATATCTCCTGCATCCATTAGTATCCATTCACCTTCTCTTAATCCTTCTTTGGATAAAAGATGAAATTCATTTTTTTCAAGCTCTTCTTCTATATAGTCTGCTAGAGCCTTAGTTTGAATAACAGATGTACCTGTAGCAACTACAAATGTATCTGCTATTGATGAATCTTTTAGTTCTATAACATTTACATCTTCTGCTTTTCTATCATCTAAAACTTTTAGTATTATATCTAATTTATTCATTTTTCTCCTTAATTAAGAAATTCCTTGCATCAATTGTGAGTGGATGAATCAAATTATTCTTCTCAATTATATAAGTAATATTATGATCTAGGCTATATAAAATTGCCTGATCAATATCTTTTTTTACTAACTTTCTTATGACATCTACCCCAGGATAATCCCTGTTTGGTTCAATAGCATCAGCCAGATATATTATTTTTTCTAGCTCACTCATGTCTGCTCTTCCTGTGGTATGATATCTGATTGCATCCAATACCTCGTTATCATTTATATTATACTCTTTTTTCGCAAGCTCTGCTCCTAAAAAAGAATGCAAAACAGCCTTAAACTGAACTTGGTAAGGGTCGATTAAATTAGAGTATAACTTCATATATTTATCTTCATTATATTTTGCACAATCATGTAAGATAGCTGCTGTTTTTACCTTATCTTCATCAATTTTCGAATTTAATTTAAGAGCTGTCTCCATTACTCTAAGACAGTGCTTAAATCTTTTCTCACCAATATCTGTAATTAATTTTTCTTGCCATAAAGCTAAGTTATACATATAAGCCATACTCCTTGATTAATTCACGGACAGAATCAGGTACTAAGTATTTTATGCTCTTATTATTTTTTACTAACTCCCTTATGAGTGTAGAAGAGATATTTATATTTAAATTATCAATTAGATAAATATTTGCATTATCTTTTTTAATAAAATCTACTTTTTTTACTAAATCACTATCTTCTTCAATGCTAGTCCTAGCAAAAACTATAAGATTATCATTTAAGATTTTTTCGTAGTTTCTCCAAGAGTCTATAGTCATAAAGGAGTCCTCTCCCATGATGTAGTAAAATTCATCATCAGGGTATTTATTTTTAAAGTAATCTAAGGTTTGGTGGGTATATACTACTGAATCATCATGAGATTCAAAGGTAGATAATTCTAATTTTTCATTATCTTTTATAGCCGCCTTTACCATTTCCACCCTGATATTTGTAACTGTCTTTTTTTTATTTTGCTTATGAGGAGGATTGGAGCTTGGTAATACTATAATTTTATCTAAATCCATAAAGTTTAAGGTATTTTCCATAACAATTAAATGACCTATATGGATAGGGTCAAAGGTTCCACCGTAAAGTCCTATTTTCATTTATAAGCCTTATAATTCAAATTTATTATCGTCGTTTTTTCTGTATATAGTAAGTATATTACCCACATGATTAACGAACTCTGCATCTAGTTTTTCTAAAAGTTCACTTAATATTTCATCTGGGTCATCCATGTTATTATTTAAAATTTTTATTTTTATAAGTTCTCGAGCTTCTAAAGCTTCTTTAGTTGCTTTTATTACATCATCAGTCAATGAGAACTTACCAATATTTACAACTGGTTTATAATCATGGCTTTCAGCTTTTAGCCTAGCACGTTGTTTTCCTGTAAGCATATTTCCTCCTATTCGAAATATTCAAAGACAATATCACCTACGGCAACACTATCTCCTTCTTCAATTCCCATTTCTATAAGTTTATCAAAAACTTCCATTTCTCTTAATTTACTTTCAAAATACATTCTAGAATCATAATCTTCTAGGTTTACTCTTTCTAAAAGATTATCTATTCTCCTACCATAGACAATATATATATCATCTTCTTTAGTAAATTGTAAATCATATTCTATCTCTTTGTTGTAGAATTCATCCAGGAAGTCATTATCAACTTCTTCTATTAAATTATATTGTTTGTCTTCTGTTTCTAGTAATAGATTATAAGTTGCATCTAGCAGTTCTTTTATACCATCTGTTGTAGCTGCAGAAATATTAAATATTTGGTAATCATCTTTAAATTCTTCTATAAATTTTGCAGCATTATCATTAAAATCTAAGTCAGTTTTATTTAAAGCTACTATCATAGGTTTATCTCTAAGCTTTTCATTATATAAATGTAGTTCTTCATTGATTAATCTAAAATCAGCAATAGGATCACGTCCTTCTATACCAGAAATATCTACTAAATGAACTAGTACCCTACATCTTTCAATATGCTTTAAAAAATCATGACCTAAACCTTGGCCTTCATTAGCACCCTCTATAAGCCCTGGTATATCTGCAACGATAAATGATCTTTCATTATCTATATTTACAACTCCAAGATTTGGATCAAGGGTTGTAAAGTGATAATTTGCAATTTTAGGTTTTGCAGATGTTATTACAGAAATCAGCGTAGACTTTCCTACATTTGGTAGACCAACAAGTCCCACATCCGCTAGAACTTTTAGTTCCATTATAAGATCAATCTCTTGACCTTTTTTTCCATTTTCAGCAAATCGTGGTGCTTGACGTATAGAGTTTTTAAAATGAACATTACCTCTACCGCCTTTGCCACCCTTGGCTATTAAAAATTCCTCGTTATCAGTTTTAAAATCTTTAATTATGGTATTACTTTCGGCTTCTCTAAGTATAGTTCCAACTGGCACCTTTAGAACTAAGTCTTCACCTTTTTTACCAAATTTTTTAGACTTTCCTCCTGGTTGACCGTTTTCCGCCTTGTATTTTGTCTTGTATTTAAAATCATCTAGGGTGGATAGGTTTCTGGTAGCTTTTATTATTATGCTACCACCATCTCCTCCATCTCCCCCTGCAGGACCCCCGGTTGGTTCGTACTTTTCTCGTCTCCAAGCGACTGCACCATTACCACCATCTCCTGCCTTTAAATTAATTTTTGCAAAGTCTATCATATAAATATCCTTTCATATGAAAAAAAGCCTGCCGCAAAGGCAGGCTTATTAATTTTTAAGCAATATCTTGTTTTGGATAAACAGAAACTTGTTTTCTGTCACGTCCTTTTCTTTCAAATTTTACAATTCCTTCGCAAGATGCGTATAGAGTATCATCTCCACCTTTTTTAACATTGTTACCTGGGTGAATTTTTGTTCCTCTTTGTCTAACGATAATAGATCCAGCATTTACAAATTGACCGTCAGATCTTTTTGTACCTAGTCTTTTACTTTCTGAATCTCTACCGTTTTTAGAAGAAGATACCCCTTTTTTACTAGAAAATCTTTGTAAGTTAATATTTAACATCATATATATCTCCTTATAATATGGTTGTATAAGCTTCTACAAAGTCACTATAACTTTGTGTTAGTGTCAAAATACCTGTGCTAAAAGTATTTAAAATTACTTCTGAGTCGTGCGATGGGTTTTTCACCAATAATTTCATAGTTTTTTCATCATCACTAAATTCCACTTCATAATCGTAACTATCAAGTGAATTTACAGTTGTATAGGCTAGCATCGATACTGCTGCGCAAACTATATCTTTACCATGCTCATCATAATCTGCATGACCAGTAATTTCAAATCCTTTAAAAATGTCTTTTTTATAGATTAAATTTACTTTAATCATTAGTTAGCAGAGATGCTATCAATTTTAACTAAAGTATAAGGTTGTCTGTGTCCTTGTTTTTTTCTATACATTTTTTTAGGTTTGTATTTGTAAACGATAATTTTTTTATCTTTATTTTGATCTTCTACTGTTGCAGATACTTTTGCGTTTGCTACAGTTGGTGCTCCAACTTTAACATCGCTGTCATTTGCAACTAATAGTACTTCATCAAATTCAACAGTTTCGCCAACTTCGTAAGGAAGTTTTTCAACTCTTACTAAGTCCCCTTCTGATACTTTGTATTGTTTGCCACCTGTTTTAATAATTGCGTACATGGGCTTCCTCCTTATTCTTAGATTCTCGCCAGGTTAGGTGATCAGTACCTAAACTGAGCGGTTTACCTTAAAATAATACTACTGTTAACTATTTTTGTCAAATTAAACTTATATCTTAATAATCTCAATAGTATCTAGAGCTTCTTTTACTAATCTATCTATATCTAAGTTCTTCTCTGACCTTTCAATATATTTAAGTTTAGGTTTAGTAACTGGTTTATCTGGAGCAAAAATAGAGCAGCAATCATCGTAGGGCTCTATAGACTTATTATAAGTGCCTATTTCCTTTGATAAATCAACTATATCTTGCTTATCAATAGCTACTAATGGTCTTAATATTGGAAATTTTGCTGAATCTTCAATAACAGACATTGATTCTAAAGTTTGTGATGCAACTTGTCCTAAAGATTCTCCAGTTACAAAGGCTTGGTAGCCATACTTATCTGCAATTTCATTTGAAATTCTCATCATAAATCTTCTAGATAAGATGGTTGTTTCTTCCCTAGGGCAATTTGTAGCTATTGCCTTATAGATATTAGAAAGATTTACAGAATAAAACTTAAGTGGCCCGGTATAAGTAGACATTAATTTTGCTAAGTCTTCTGCCTTTTGATGAGCTTGTTTGGAGGTAAATGGATAAGAGTGAAAATGAATTGCATTAATTTTCATGCCTCTTTTTGCCATCATAAATCCTGCTACTGGCGAGTCAATACCTCCTGAAAGTAAAAGTAAGCCCTCACCACTACTGCCTATAGGTAGTCCCCCCAGACCTTTGTGTCTTTTGGAATAAACATAGGCATTAGATTTAATATCTATATAAACTTTAAAATCTGGATTGTGAATATCAACAGATAGATTATCAAACTCATCTAAAAGGTAATCCCCTACTAGGTGGTTTAGTTTTGGTGAATCATATTCAAATGATTTATCAACCCTAGTTGTTTGAGATTTAAAGGTGTATTCCTTATCAGTGTAATTTTTGTTTACAACATATTTAGTGGCTTCCAAAATATCATCTAAATTTTTATCTACCCTATAAACTTCATCTATATATGCTATCCCAAATACTTTCTCTATTTCTTTAATAAGTGCGTCAAACTTATCTTCGCTTGCTGTTATATAAAGCTTGGCACTTTCTACATAGGTATTTTCATAGCCTATATCTTTAATGTTTGCTATTATGTGACTTAAGGCGTTATTAAAGAAAGTTTTTCTATTGGCTCCCTTTAAAAAAAGTTCACCAAAACTGACAGATAGTAGCGCTTGCATTACATCACCTTTCTGATTTCTTCTATAGCGTCTTTTAAAATTCTAATTGTAGTATCTAGTTCTTCTTTTGTATTTTCTCCTGCAAAAGAAAATCTAATAACTCCATCACTATATTTTTCATCAACACCAAGGGCCTCTAATATTCTATTATTATTTCCTTTCGAACAAGCAGATCCGCTGGATACATATATATCCTTATCTTCTAACATATGAAGAAGTACTTCAGATTTTATATTAGCAAAAGCAACGCTTAGTACATATGGAGAATAATCATTATCTGGTGTATTAAACTCAAAGTCACTAATATTTTTCTCAATTAAATCTCTCATATACAAATTTAGCTCATTTACATAGGAATACTCATCAGCCTCAACTTGTTCATTCAAGGCAGTCGACATAGCATAAATTGCTGGGTGGTTATCAGTACCACTAGAAACTACTTGTTGATGGCCCCCGTGGAGGACAGGTTTAATTTTATTTAAAATTTCTTTTCTAATATATAAGCCTCCCACACCCTTTGGCCCGTGGAACTTGTGGGCAGAAAAGCTCATTAAGTCAACTTTTAACTTATTCACATCACATGTTATTTTACCTAAAGCTTGGGTAGCATCTATATGAAGAATAATATCTTTGTTATAGGCTTTAATTATATCAGCTATTTTTCTGATATCTTGGATGGTTCCGGTTTCATTGTTTGCGTAAATAATAGAAACTAGTTTTACATCTTCATTTAATTTATTTTTTAAATCCTCTAAGTCTATAAAGCCATGTCTGTCATTTTTTAAGTAAATAACTTCTTTAAACTCATAATTTTTAAAGCTATCATATACTGATGAGTGCTCTATGGATGAAGTAATAGCGACATTGTTTTTACCACTCATTGAAGAAATAGCTATATTATTTGCTTCAGTGGCACCCTTTGTAAAATAAATTTCATCTGGGTTTGATCCTATTACATTTGCTATAATTTTTTTTGATTCTTTTAAAAGATTGCTGGATTTCATTCCAAAACTATGGATTGATGAAGAGTTAGCAAAAACTTCATTTTCAGCCATAGCCCTAGCATCTTGAGCTTTTTTATATATTTTAGTTGTAGCTGCATTATCTAAATAAATCATTATTTGTATACCTCTTGTTTATATCCATTTTAACTTAATATCTTTAACTATTATACTATATGGGATAATACTAGTTCGGCAAATCTAGTATAATAAAATTATGATTACTTATAAGAAAAGATATTTTCCAGAAAATTTAAATAAAAATGAGATAATACTTGATATAGAAACAACTGGTCTTGATTCTACGCGTGACCAACTAGTCTTGCTTGGATTTATAACTTATGAAAATGATAAGTGTTATATAATCCAATATTTTGCCGAAGATAATGGTGAAGAGCGAAGACTTTTAGAAATATATTTAAAGATGATAGAAAATAAAAAAGTTATAACCTACAATGGTGATAAGTTTGATATCCCATTTTTAAATATGAGATTAGATTATCATAAACTTTTCCCTGTATTTCCAGAGACTTTAGACATATATAGATTGATAGCAAACCATAGGAAATACTTTGTTTTTGAATCTATGAAGCTTATGGATATTGAAAAAAGTATAGGAATATTTAGAAATGATCCAAGTAGGTATAAGGTAATAAGCAAGCTTACCGAAGATATCCAAAAAAGGGATAAACCGAAACCTATAATGATTCATAACAAAAATGATATTATAGCTACTGAAAAGTTAGCTAATTTAGGAGAATACTTTAGAAAAGAACTATCAATTGCAGTTGAAAATAATATTATAACCCTAGAGACTGTATGGATTAATAACGACATTTGCCAAATAAAGTTAAGCAGTAAAAAAAGTTTTAAAGAATCTTATTTTCAATCTAATAATTACGAATTAAAAACTACCGATAAAAAGGCAGAAATAAACATTCAAGTTCTTTACGGTAGATTTGATGATAAAAATGCTGGCCATGTGGCTTTAAACACTTTTGAATTAGAAAATCAAAGTCAAATGCGAGTAGACCCAAATCTTTTAGTAATTAGAGAAAATCACCTGTATAATTACAAAAATATATTAAATTTAAGTAAAAAAATAATTGAGAATCATTTATAGATTCTCAATTTGCCAATCAATAGGCTCTTCTCCTATAGATTTTAAAAAGTTATTTGTTTTAGAAAAGGGTTTAGACCCAAAAAATCCTCTGTGAGCTGATAGTGGAGATGGATGGCTAGATTTTATTATTAAGTGACTAGGATTTGTAATAAATTTCTCTTTTGACTGGGCATTTCTTCCCCAAAGGATAAACACTATGGGTTTTTCCCTTTCATTTAGTTTTTTTATAATATTATCTGTAAGAATTTCCCATCCAATTTTTTGGTGGGAATTTGCTTGTTGAGCTCTTACGGTTAGCGATGTATTTAATAATAATACTCCTTGGTCAGCCCATTTTAATAAATTTCCATTATCTGGGATAAATGTACCTATGTCTTCATGCATTTCTTTATAAATATTTTGAAGAGAGGGCGGTGTTTTTATTCCTTTTTTAACTGAAAAAGCATAACCATGAGCCTGACCTGGACCATGATATGGATCTTGTCCTAAGATAACAACTTTTACATTCTTATAAGGAACTGATTTTAGTGCATTAAATATATCATACATATCAGGATATACTTTGTAATTTTTGTATTCTTCAATTAATTTTTTTCTTAAATTTTGATAGTACATCTTATCCCACTGGTCAGCAAGGACTATATCCCAATCATTACCAATATTTACACTCATACCTTTTCACTTTCTTCAAAAAATATCATATATATAATTAGTAATATACTTCCAACAGTTACAAAAATATCTGCAACATTAAATACTGGAAAATTTACAAAAGCAAATTCGATAAAATCTACTACATATCCATGAAATAATCTATCATAAAAATTTCCAATAGCTCCTGATATTATCATGGATAGTGCAATATTTAAAATTTTGTGATTAGTTCTATAATTTTTTAGAAAATAATAAACCAAGGCACAGACTATGGCTAGGGTTAGGATGATAAAAAATATCCTCCTATCTTGTAGTATTCCAAAGGCTGCCCCTCTATTTTCTAAATAAGTAAAATTAAACAAAGTCCCCTTATAGGGATTTTCTATAAAATTGCTTATAGCGAAAGTTTTTGTAAGCCTATCAAGTATTAAACCCAAAACTATTATAATTATATATATCATTTTAACTTCCTATATGTAATATGCATATTACCTTTTTTGCTAGTTCCAGTTATCTCATCAAAAATGAAACGTCCTTGTTTTCTAATAGATATCATAGATTCTTCTTTAACTATTTTGCTTGGATCAGTTATTATTTCATAATTAACTTTTACAAACTTTGCTTTTATCATATCTTTAGCCTTGCTTCTAGAAGTGTTGGTAAATTCTGAAATAATATTATCTAGCCTTAAGGATGAAACAAAACCTGTATGGCTAGTAAAGTCTGCTAGTCTTATATCTAGTTTACTATCCTTTTTATTATAAATAGTAATGCCTTGTCTTTTTATCTTAGTCAGATTATATTTTATAAAATTTGCATCTTCTTTTAAAACTGCAAATTGGCATGTACTACCATCTATTATTATATCCCCTATAGATTCGCGGTTTAAATTTAAACTCATTAAAGAACCTAGCACATCAGGATGGTTTAGCCCTTCATGTTCAAATTCTAATATACTTATGTAATTTGTCTCGTCTATGGGTTCATAAAAGAAATTGGCGATAAATATTTTACGCTCTGCTAAATCATTACCGCCTATAAATCTTATATCTATGTTATTTTTATTAGCTATAGATTCTATAACTTCTTGCTCAAAGGGGTCCAAAAAAAAGCTTGATTCCTCTAAGTTTGTGTAATAAGCTCGTTCTAAAACAGAAATAGCTTTTTTTATAGTCGATTTCTTGCTTTTATCGTTTATAAAATCTAAATTATAATCTAAACTCATAAAAAATAAAGATCGATTTATATCTCGATCTTATAATTGGTTATAATTTCCATCAGAAATTTGTTCTGTAACAGCGCTGTCTACTTCTACTCCCCTTGGGCTTATTACAAAAATACCTTTTGTAACGCGTTCTACAGTACCGTCTAAGGCATATACAGCTCCAGATACAAAATCAAATATTCTTTGTCTCATATCAGCATCAACCATTTCAAGATTTAGAACAACAACTTTTTTATCAAGTATATCATTGATTACACTTGGCGCATCTGTTTCATAATCTAGAGGCTCGTGAATAGAAATTCTCATTGAAGATCTCCCTGTAAAATTATTTTCTGTCATACTTACTATATTATCTCCCCTTTTAGATGATCTTTGATTAGTGCTAGGTGAATTATTTGAACTATAAGACTCACTTTTATAATTATTTGAGTCATAACTATAGCTTGAAGATGAGCTAGGAGCTGAATAACTACTCTCATAAGTTATAGAACTTTCATTTTTATCAACTTCATCCTCCAATAAACTTGTATAAGCTTCTCTAGATGATGAGCTAGAGTCTAAATCAGCTCTGTCATCATCGTAATAAAGCTGTTCTTCATCATAATCATCGTAATTATCGTCAATACCAATAAAATCTTTAAATTTGTCAAACATAATTTTCCCTTTACTATTTATATTAATTCTATTATAACTTAAAAATATAAAAATTTAAAATATGTTTATATTAAAATTCACTTTTTAAGCTTCTACCCATAAGTGATGCAACAGAATCAACAGGATTTTTACCTTCATATAATACCTTATATATTTCTAATGTAATTGGCAGGACAATATCATTTTCTCTGGATAACTGGTATAAGGCTTTGGTTGTTGGGATACCTTCTACAACCATATTTATTTCTTTTATAGCATCCTCCATCTTATAGCCTTGTCCAATTAACAAACCCGTCCTGTAATTTCTAGAATTTAAGCTAGTAGCAGTTACTATCAAATCCCCTACTCCTGCTAGCCCATTTATAGTATTTGGATTAGCATCATATTTTATTAAAAGTTTATTCATCTCGCTAATTCCACGAGTAATTACTGCAGCCTTGGTATTGTCACCATAACCTAGACCATCTAGCATACCTATGCCAAAAGCTAGAGTATTTTTTATGGCTCCACCAAGTTCTACACCTATTACATCAGTTGAACTATAAACTCTAAACCAGTCGCTATTAAATATTTTTTGTATCTCTTTTGATAACCCTATGTCGCAAGAGGCAGCAACTATTGCTGTTGGCATTTGCTTAATAACTTCTTCTGCATGGGAGGGACCACTTAAGACAGCAAAAGATATATCATCACCTAGTTCATCATAAAATATTTCAGAAATTCTTTTATGACTATCTAGTTCTAGACCTTTTGAAAGATTTATAAAAGTATTATCTTTGCTTATAAATGGTTTAAATTGTTTTATAACAGATCTTACACTTTGAGTAGGTATACCATTGACTATAAATCTATTTTTAAAAAGTTCTTCTAAATTGTTTGTAGCTCTTATATTTGTTGATAAGTCAAAATCTTTTAAATACCTGCGATTTTTATGATTTTTGTTGATATAATCTACATCATCTTTATTTCTTGCATACATCAAAACCTTGTGATTTTCCGCAAGTAAAGATGATATAGCTGTAGACCAAGATCCTGCTCCTAGAATTGATATTTCCATAACTAAAATATTTTAGACTCCTCATGGTTGATTATTCGATGAATATTTGCCCTATGCTTATAAATTACTAAACAAGCAATAATAATTATTGCATAGTAAATATTAGTTAATCCAAAATAAAAATAACCTGCTATAATGGCACCTACTGCTGCAAGAATAGATCCTAAAGATACCATCCTAGTAGCTAGTACTGCGATTAAGAAAATGACAGCCAGTATTAAAATAAATTTAATATCTATATAGATTAAAGCGCCAAAAGAAGTTGCTACACCCTTACCGCTTTTAAATCCTAAAAACATACTATACATGTGTCCTAAGACTACAAAGACAAGGCTAACTGCAACAGCATTAGAGCCTGCTACTTTATCAGCTAAAAAAACTGCAATAAAACCTTTTAAGGCATCACAGAAGAGTGTAGCAATGCCCGCTTTTTTTCCAAAGTTTCTAAGTGCATTTGTGCTACCTACATTACCAGACCCTAAGGTTCTGATATCGGTATTATAGAAATATTTTCCTATAAGATATCCACTAGGAATAGAACCTAATATATAGGAAATTATAGCAACTAGAAAAATCATTACTTAGATCCTCTTTCTTTAAGTACAAAACTAAAAGGAACACCAGTAAGATTATAATTTTTCCTAATTTGATTTTCTAAATATCTCATATAAGAAAAGTGCATTAGTTCTCTGTCATTTATTGATAACATAAATTTAGGTGGCGCTGTACCAACCTGAGACATGTAGTAAATTTTAAGTCTCTTACCTTTATCTTGAGGTGGTTGATTAAGCATAATTGCATCTTGTAATATATTATTTAAAACTCCAGTAGAAATTCTTGTGTGGTAGTTATTATCAACAACTTCTATCATATCTAAAAGATTATCAATTCTTTGATTTTTAAGGACTGATATAAATACAACGGGTGCATATAAAGCAAAACCTAGTTTGTTTCTAATATCTGCTTCCATATCCCTCATAGTATTAGTTTCTTTTTCAACAATATCCCATTTATTTACAGCAATAATTATTGCTTTTCTTTGGTTATGAGCATAGCCTGCTATTTTGGTATCTTGTTCTGTAACACCAACCGTTGCATCTATTAGAAATAAAACTATTTCAGCACTATCAACTGCATCAAAAGTACGTTGATTAGCATAGTATTCTATATTTTCTTTTACTTTTGATTTTCTACGAAGTCCTGCTGTATCTATTAGTACATAGTTTTTATCATTATAGGTCCAGTAAGAGTCGACTGCATCACGGGTAGTACCAGCTACATTTGTAACAATCATTCTATCATCATTTAATAATAAGTTTACAAGAGATGATTTACCAGCATTAGGTTTTCCTATGATTGCAATTCTTGTTTCATCTTCTATTTGGTCATAGTATTGAAAGTCAATATTCTCTATCACTTTATCTAATAAATCTCCAAGACCCTTACTTTGTTCAGCAGATATAGTTGCCAAATCATCAAAGCCCATAGAATAAAAATCATAAATATGATCTGGCAGTTTATGGCCATCTATTTTATTAGCAACGATTATTACTTTTTTATGATAACGGCGGATAACATCTGCTATTTCTGCATCATAAGGGCTTAGTCCTTCCTTGCCATCTACTACAAAAAGTATTAAATCTGTTTCTAAAAGAGCTTTTTCTACTTGAGATTTAATTTCTTGATTCATCATTTCCTTATTAGAAATATCAAGTCCACCAGTATCTACTAGTAAAAATTCATCTCCCTGCCACTCAACCTTATCTACAATTCTATCACGGGTTACACCGCTGATATCTTCTGTAATAGATTTTTTCTTTCCTACAAGTCTATTAAACAATGTTGATTTTCCTACATTAGTTCTACCGACTAATGTTACTATTGGCATAGCCATAATTAATCTCCATACACAGGAAATTTGCTAGTTAATTCTAGAACTTCCTTTTTTATTACTTCCAGGTCTTCTTCTCTATCAATAGTTCTTGAAATAAGCTCAATGATTTTTTTTGCCTCTTCTTCTTTCATTCCTCTTGATGTGATAGCAGCTGTACCTATTCTTAAGCCGCTAGTTACTTGAGGAGAAAGTTTTTCATTTGGAATAGTATTTTTATTCGTTGTTATATATACTTCATCCAATAAATCTTGAGCTTCAGCACCGGTTATATTTTTATTTGTAAGATCAATTAAAAGTAAGTGGTTATCTGTACCATCAGATATCATTTTAAAACCGTGTTCTCTTAAAGCTTCTTCCATAGCCTTAGCATTGGCCTTAATTTGTTTAACATATTCTTTCCATGATGGTTCTAGATTTTGCTTAAATCCTAGTGCTTTTGCTAAAATAATATGTTCAAGTGGACCACCTTGAGATCCTGGGAATACTGCTTTATCAATTGCCTTTGCGTATTCTTTTTTACACATTATTATTCCAGATCTTGGTCCCCTTAATGTTTTATGGGTTGTTGATGTAACTACATCACAATATGGAAATGGATCTGGGTGCTCACCAGCAACAATAAGTCCTGCAATATGAGCCACATCAGCCATTAAAATCGCTCCAACTTCATCAGCTATTTCTCTAAACTTTTTAAAATCAATTTCACGTGGATAGGCACTTGCCCCACATACGATTAACTTTGGCTTAATTTCACGTGCTTTACTTAGAACATCATCATAGTCTATTCTTCCAGTTTCACTATCAATGCCATATGGATAAAAGTCATAAAGTTTACCAGAAAAATTTACCTTAGAACCATGAGTTAAATGTCCACCTTCACTAAGATTCATAGCCAATACCTTATCACCTGGCTCTAAAAGAGCAAAATAAGCTGCAAGGTTTGCGCTAGAACCTGAATGTGGTTGAACATTTGCATGGTCACAGTGGAATAATTCTTTTAAACGATCAATGGCAAGTTGTTCAATCTCATCAATGTTTTCACAACCACCATAGTATCTTTTATTTGGATAGCCTTCAGCGTATTTATTAGTTAATAAAGTCCCCGCTGCTTCTAAGATATAGGGCTTAACATAGTTTTCTGATGCTATAAGCTCAATGTTATCTTCTTGCCTTTTAACTTCTTTTTCTAAAGCATTATAGGCTCTTTCATCAAAGGCTTTGATTAAAGAATAGTCCACTATATTTTCCTCACTTTCATAACATTATCACTCGCAAGGTTTTTATCTATTGCCTTTATAATCAAAAATGATATAGCAAAAAATATTATGATTGATAAAAGTGTAAGTAGGTTTACATCATATCCACTATTTTTTAAGAATACATGTGGTAAAACAGCACCTATAACCATCATTACTACAGGAAGTACGTATACATACATAGAATATTTTGTTATATCTGATGTACGAGATTCTAGTATAACTTTATCTCCTACCTCTATATCATCAGAAGAAAATAATTCTATAATTGTTTCTTCTTTTTTCCCGCAAGAGCCCTTGGCTGCACATGAGCCGCAGGCTTCATTACGTGTTACACTTACTAATAATTTTCCGTTTTTATTTTCAAGAACAGTTCCATGTTTAATCATCATTGTCATTATCATCACTCCTTACAGAAATACCTAGTTCATCTAAAGCTTTGCTATCAACAATTGTTGGTGCTTCAGTAAGTGGACATGTAGCTGATTGAGTTTTAGGAAAGGCAATTACATCTTTAATATTATCAGTTTTTGCAAATAACATTAATAATCTATCTAGCCCATAAGCAAGCCCTGCATGTGGTGGTGTACCATATGATAAGGCCTCAATAAAGAAACCAAATTTATTTTGGATATCTTCCTCACTTAAGTTTAGGGCTTCAAAAATTTCTTTTTGTAGGTCTGAGTTATTTATTCTAACTGATCCTCCACCCATTTCATCACCGTTTATTACAATATCATAAGCTTGTGTTCTAACTTTTTCTGGATGTGTTTTTAAAAGTTCAATATCGTCTTCATTTGGCATAGTAAAAGGATGGTGTTGGGAAACGTATCTATCTTCCTCTTCGTTATACTCAAACATAGGGAAGTTTACTACCCAAGTTAGGGCATAATCTTTCTCATAAAGGTCATTATCTTTAGCAACTTTATTTCTTAAAGCTCCTAGCCCTTCTAAAACTTTTTTATCTTTATCAGCTGCAATTAAAACTAGGTCATTATCTTCGATTTCTAATTTTTCTACCATATTATTTAAAATATCATCAGTTAAGAACTTGCTGATTGATGAATTTACTTCTTCACCATATTTAATATAAGAAAGACCACCAAGACCATAGTGTTTAACGAAGTCTGTTAGTTTATCTAATTGTTTTCTAGAATATTTATCTGCTAGGTTTTTGAAGTTAATTGCTCTTACTGATTTGCCTTCTGATGTATTGTTAGCAAATACTTTAAAATCACTATCTTTCCATATTTCAGAAATATCATTTATCTTATAACCAAATCTTAAGTCTGGTTTATCTGATCCATATGATTCCATTGCTTCGCTATAGTCCATTCTAGGGATTGGTAGAGTAAGGTCATAATTAGTATATTTATCAAATAATTCTTTGATAAGCCCTTCATTTACTGCTATTACATCATCTTGGCTTGCAAAGGATAATTCCATATCTAGCTGAGTAAATTCTGGCTGACGGTTAGCTCTTAAATCCTCATCTCTAAAGCATTTTACTACTTGGAAATATCTATCTAATGAACCAATCATTAGGATTTGTTTTAGAAGTTGTGGTGATTGTGGTAGAGCATAAAACTCACCTTGGTTAATTCTAGATGGCACAAGATAGTCTCTTGCTCCTTCTGGAGTTGGTTTTGTTAAAAATGGTGTTTCTACTTCTGTAAAGTCATTTTCATACATATACTCTCTTATAGTACGAACAATATCAGATCTAAGCTTTAAATTCTTTTGTACAGAGGCCTTTCTCATATCAAGGTACCTATATTTTAATTTTAGATTTTCAGCTACATCATCATCGTCTTTTATGTAGATTGGTGGTGTGTTTGCCTTATCTAGGATATTGATTTTTTCTGCTACAATTTCTATATCACCTGTCGGCATATCAGGGTTTTTGGATTCTCTCTCCCTAACTAATCCTTTAACCTCAACTACATACTCTTGACCTAAGTGGCTGGCTAGGTCGTGATTTTCTTTATCTTCTTCACGAACTACTATTTGAGTAATACCAGTTTTATCTCTCAAATCGAAAAATACTAGAGATCCTAGATTTCTTTTTTTCGCTACCCAGCCCATAAGGACTACTTCTTCGCCTATATTTTCACTTCTTAATTCACCACACATATGGCTTCTTTTAAATTCCATCTTATCTCCTTACATTAAAAATGGATTATTATTAAACTCATAATCCAAAGTTGTTTTTTCACCATGACCTGGATATACTACCATTTCCGGATTTAATACCCCATACTTCTCACTTATTGAATTTATAATAGTAGCATAGTCTCCTCCGGGAAAGTCTGTTCTTCCTATCGATAACTTAAATAAAGTATCTCCAGAAAAAAGAACATCGCCTACAATATAACTTATAGAATCTAGGCTATGACCTGGCGTTTTTATTGCCTTTATATTAAAATCTTTGATTATTTCATCATCATTTAAATATATATCAATCGGCACATTTAAAGCATCATAGTCAAAAGCTAGATTATAATTTTTATCATTAGCTATATCGACAGCATCACTTGAAGCATAAACATCTACATCATATAAATTTTTATAGTATGAAAGTCCTAGGACATGATCGAAATGGGTGTGAGTTTGCAGGATAAAGTCAATTTTGATGCCATTATCTTTTATATAATCAGTTACCAATTGACTTTTTTCTACTGCATCTACTATAAACCCAAGCCCATTTTCACTTACTACATAAAGATTTGTCATGACAGGACCTAGGGTAAATCTTTTAATTTCCAATTATAGAATCCTTTCACTATCAATTAAAATTGTAGTTGGCCCGTCATTTACTAGACCTACCTCCATATGGGTTTGAAACTTACCAGTTTCTACATCAAAACCATCTTCTATAAGCTCATCTTTCATTATTTCATAAAATTCGTTAGCCTTATCTGGCCTTGCTGCTTCTATAAATGATGGTCTATTACCCTTTCTTACATCACCAAAAAGGGTAAATTGAGAAACTAATAAAATTTTCCCACCTACATCTGCTATAGATAGATTCATCTTTCCATCTTCATCTTCAAATATTCTAAGTTTTTCAATTTTTTTCTTTACATAGGCAAGATCTTCTAAAGTGTCTGTATCTTTGATACCTAGTAAAACTAAAAAACCCCTATCAATTTTTGAAATTTCTTCATTATCTACTACTACATTTGCATTTTTTACTTGTTGTATTACTGCTCTCATTAATTATTTATCCTATACACACTAAAAACTGTATTTAGTGATTTTAACTTCGCCATAACATCATCTAACTGGTCTAAGCTTTTAACTTCAACAGTTAAATCAATAAGTCCTTCTTGGTTTTCATTAAGCCTTGCATTCATACCAGCAATATTTACATTCACAGTAGATATTATTTTTGTAATATCATAGATAACTGATGGTGAGTTTGCTACTGCTATTTGTATTTTAACCGGGAACTTATCTGTCGCTTCATTTCGCCAGTAAACATCAATAAGCCTTTCTGGAGCGTGGTTATTAATAATATTTGGGCAAGATTTAGTATGAACAGATATTCCATTACCCTTGGTAATAAAACCTATAATAGGATCACCAGGAATAGGAGTGCAACATTTGGCAAATTTCACTTCTATATCATCATCAAAGTCACTTACCCTAACCTCGCCTTTAGAAGAGATTGGTTTTTTTTCTCTATTTACTATTTTAATAGGCTCATCTATAGCCTTTTGCTTTTCTTCAAGTTCTTTTTCTCTTTTGATGAGTTTTTGAATAATCTGCTCACTAGTTATTCTACCGTAACCCACGGCTGCATACATCTCATCTTGGGTTGGAAAACCTAATTCATTGGCAATTTCATCTACCCATTCATCCTTAAGTAGTGATTTATAACCTTCTCTGTGTTTTTTAATATCACGGATGATTTGATTTTTACCTATTTCTATGTTTTCTTCTTTACCATTTTTCTTAAAGAATTGCTTGATTTTATTTTTAGCTTGATTACTTTTTACAATGTTTAGCCAATCTTTACTAGGGCCTGCAGAATTTTTACTGGTAAGAATTTCAATTACATCGCCAGTTTTTAGCTTTTGAGTAATGGGAACTATAGATCCATTTACTTTTGCCCCTATACATTTATTTCCCACTTCTGTATGGACTTTATAAGCAAAGTCTATAGCACATGATCCTATTGGTAGGGAGTAGATTTCACCAGCTGGAGAGTAAACGTAAATCTCTCTTGAGAAAAAATCAGTTTTTAAAGTTTCCATAAACTCTTTACTATCAGAGTCTGCTCCACCCTCATTTTGCCATTCCATAATACGGCGTAAAAATTCCATGGCATCATCAAAGTCTGATCCCTTGGTATTATTTTCTTTATATCTCCAGTGGGCTGCTACCCCATATTCACATTCTTTGTGCATTTGTCTAGTACGAATTTGAACTTCAAAGGGTCTTGAGTCTTCACCAAAAACTGTGGTATGAAGAGACCTATAACCATTTGGTTTTGGTTGGCCAATGTAATCTTTTATCCTATTTGGAATAGGTCTCCACAAAGAGTGAACTTTTCCTAGTACTTCATAGCACTCAGCAATGGTATCTACCAAAACTCTTACAGCAGTAAGATCATATATCTCTTCAAAGACGATATTATTTCGTTTCATTTTTTTATATATAGAATAAAGAGATTTAGGCCTACCACTGATTTCAAAGTCAATTTTGCTATCTTTTAAAGAATCGCTTAAAGTTTCTATAATTTCATTAATATATTTTTCTCTTTCACGACGCTTTTGAGAAACCATTTCTGCTAATTCATAATATCTTTCAGGTTCTTGGTATCTAAAACATAAATCTTCTAGCTCCCATTTTATAGAATATATTCCTAGTCTATGGGCAAGGGGCACATAGATTTCAAGAGTTTCTGTTGCTGTCTGCACTTGTTTTTCGCGTGTCTTATATTCCAAAGTACGCATGTTATGGAGTCTATCCGCAAGCTTTATAAGTACAACTCTTACATCATTAGACATGGCCATAACCATTTTTCTAATGTTTTCTGCCTGTTTTTCTTCCCTTGAGCTATAGTTTAAGTTTTTAAGTTTGGTTACTCCATCGACTAAAAATGTAATCTCATGACCAAATTCATCTTCCATTTGTTCATAAGTTATAGACGTATCTTCCAAAACATCATGCATAAGACCTGCACAGATAGTTTGATCATCTAGTTTCATATGCGAAAGAGTTTTTGCTACTGCAATTGGGTGGATAAAGTAATCCTCACCAGAGTTTCTTTTCTGTCCCCTATGGTTTACCTCTCCAAAGCAATATGCTTTTTTTATTAAATCCATATCAGCTTTGGGATTATTTTTAAGGATTACATCCTTAAATTTTTCATATTCTAAGTTAAAATCTGTTGTCATTTTTACCTCATCTAATATCAATAAGCTTTAACTGAAGGTTTCTATTGCCTCTAAACTCATTTATATCTGGGTAATAGACTACATCAATTTTCTTTCCTTCAATATTTCCATTAAATTTATCACGTAAATACTTATAATCATCCATTGCATTAAATTTAATTGCATTAACATAAACTCCATTTTTATGGAGTGACAATTTCATGGTTTTCTTATCTTTACCAATCATAGCTACTTGGGCTATATCGACATTTTTATCAGCAAATATTGGTTTTTCAAAATCCTTTCCAAAGGGTGCTAGTTCATTTAAACTTTCTGCAAACTCTAAAGATAATTTTGAAATATCAATAGCCTTATCAATGTTAATAGTTTTTTGCTTTTGCCTATCTGTAAGCTTTGAGTTTTCATTTAAAAACTCTCTTAGCTCATCTATTTTTTCGGTTTTTATAGATAATCCACAAGCCATAGGGTGGCCACCGAAAGATTCTAAATTTTCCTTATATTTTAAAACTTCTTGGTAGATATTATAATCTTCTATAGATCTACCTGATCCCTTAGCTAGACCCTTTGTATTTGATTCAGTAAGAATAATAGTAGGTTTATAATATTTTTCTTTTATACGACCTGCTACTATTCCACATATAGATTCATTTATTGTTGGTTCATAAACTACAATCACATCGTTATCGCAGTATTTATTTTCCTCAATAATTGCTACACACTTATCTAAGCCCTCTTGGGTTAGTTTTTTGCGTTCATTATTTAGCTGAACTAATTCTTTAGCAAACTCATAAATCCTGTCTATATCTTCTTCCATTAATAGTTCTATGGCCATTTTTGCAGATGAAAGCCTGCCTGTAGCATTCATGGTTGGTCCTAAAATAAAACCTAGGGTGTAAACATCTATTTCTTTTGTCCAAGAACTTTCTTCTAAGACCGCTTTTATACCAAGTTTTTCAGTATAATTTAATCTTTTTATTCCTTCAATTACAAATATGCGATTTTCATCTGTAAGAGAAACTATATCACAGACTGTTCCCATGGCTACATATTCTAATAAACTATAGAGATACTCAGAGTCTCCATCAAGCTTTTGAAACAAAGCAGCCATTAATTTAAAACAGACCGCTGCCCCACATAAATCAGTAAAGGGGTATTCTTGATCAATGCGTTTTGGATTTATAACTGCATCAGCTTCTGGTAAGATTTGCTTGGCCCATTCACCATTATTTGATGTTTCTATCTCATGGTGGTCAGTAACAATTACATTTATACCTGCATCTTTTAACTCTTTTACTTGCTCAAAACCTGTAATTCCATTATCACATGTAATTATAAGGCTCACTTTATCAGCAATAGCTTTTTCAACCATTCCAGTTGATATGCCATAGCCTTCTTTTACCCTTTGAGGAATGTCATAGCTAATGTTGTCATAATAAAAAAGCAATCCATCTAATAAAGTCATAACTGATGCTATACCATCTTGGTCATAATCACCAAATATTCTTATTTCTCCACCTTTCTTCATGGTTTCAATAATAAGATTAGTAGCCTTTTCCATATCTTTTAATAAAAATGGGTCATGCAATTTATCAAGACTAGGATTTAAAAACATTTCTACAGTTTGATCCTCTACTATATCTCTATTTGCTAAAATTAAAGCTTCTAGCTTGGAAATATTATTATATCTTAAGTTATTTAAGTAATTTTCTTTTTTATTATATATAAACCAATTGCTCATTGCATCACCCTTCCTAATAGGAAAATTATACCATTTTTTAATTTTTTATAAAACAAAAGAGGCATCGTATGCCTCTTAAGAAATTATATTTTCAATTTCAGATTTTTTTATTTTTAACTTACTTATACTATCATAATCCCCAGATAAAATTGTAACTACTTCCCCATCTATGTCAGTAACTTCACCAATGATACCAGAAAATGTTGTTATCTTAGACCCTATTTCTAGATTTTCATAGATATACTCTCTATTTTTTCTTAGTTTTATATCATCTTTTATGGATTTTTCATAAAACCCAAATAAGAGAATGATTAATATAATATACTCAAGTCTCATTAATAGCCGTATTTACTATAAAACTCTTCTTTGTATTCTAAAAACCTATCTTCCATAATTGCCTGTCTGATATTTTCGCACATTTTTAAAAGGAAGTATAAATTATGGTAGGTTAGAAGTCTTGCACCTAAAATTTCATTTACATTTACCAAATGTCTAATATAGGCTCTGGAGTAATTTCTACAGGTGTAGCAATCACACTCATGGTCAAGTGGAGAAAAATTTTCTTTATAAGCTGCATTTCTTACTACTAGTCTACCTTGAGAAGTTAAAGCAGTTCCATTCCTAGCAATTCTAGTTGGTAAAACACAATCAGCCATATCAATTCCTGCTTCAAATGATTCAAATAAATAATCTGGAGTACCAACTCCCATATTGTATCTTGGTTTGTCATAAGGAAGAAGTGGTGTTGTAAAATTTAAAATATCAATCATTTCTTCTTTTGTTTCTCCAACTGAAAGTCCCCCTATAGAAAATCCATCAAAATTCATAGCTGTGGTTTCTATAGCAGACTTTTCTCTTAAATCCTTATATAAGCCACCTTGAACAATACCAAATAAGGATTGGTCGGGGTGTGAATGTTCTTTATGGTAATCTAATCCTCTTTTTGCCCAACGGATTGTTCGCTCCATTGATTGTTTTACATAATCATAATCAGCTGGTGCCTCCACACACTCATCAAAGCTCATCATAATATCTGAGTGGATATCATTTTGGATAGATATTGCTTTTTCTGGTGTAAAGAGGTGTTTTGATCCATCTATATGTGATCTAAATTCTACCCCATTTTCATTTATTTTCCTACGCTCAGCAAGGGAAAATACTTGAAAACCACCACTATCTGTAAGAATTGGCTTATCCCAGTTCATAAATTTATGAAGGCCGCCTGCCTGTTTCATAATATCCATACCAGGTTTTAGATACAAGTGGTAGGTATTTCCTAAAATAATCTTAGCACCCATTTGATCTAACTCTTCAACTGTCATTGATTTTACTGTTCCAAGGGTACCTACTGGCATAAAAATAGGTGTAGGTATATCTCCATGGGCTGTATGGATTACCCCTACTCTTGCGTTTGAATTTTTATCTTTTTTTATAACTTCAAATGTTAATCCCAAAATGTCTCCTTAATGAATAAACATAGCATCGCCAAAGCTAAAGAACCTGTATTTTTCTTTGACAGCATAGTTATAGGTATTTAAAATCATATCCTTTGAGGTAAAGGCTGCTACTAGCATTACCAAAGTTGATTTTGGCAAGTGGAAGTTAGTTATAAATGCATCTACAACATTATATTCAAATCCTGGATATATAAAAATATCAGTCCAGCCAGAATCTGCTGTAAGCTCACCTTTATTTTTATATACTGTTTCTAATGTTCTTATAGTTGTAGTACCAGTAGCAATTACTCTTTTGCCATTAGCATGGGCTTCATTTATAATATCAGCAGTTTCTTGGCTGAGATTATAAAACTCGCTATGCATTTTATGATTATCTACATCATCAACACTTACCGGTCTAAAAGTACCAAGCCCTACATTTAGTGTTAGATAAGCTAATTTAATTCCCTTTTCTTCAATTTGATTTAAAAGTTCTTTGGTAAAGTGTAGGCCAGCAGTAGGGGCTGCTACAGAGCCTGGATTTTTTGAATAAACAGTTTGATATTCTTCTGGCTCATCAAGCTCTTCTTTAATATATGGAGGTAAAGGCATATTGCCAAGTTTATCTAAGATTTCATTAAATATTCCTTCATAGAAAAACTCTATTATCCTATTACCATCTTCTTTTATATCTTTAACTTTAGCTGATAATTCATCTGAAAATATAATTTTTGTACCTATTTTCATCTTTTTACCAGGACGTACTAAACATTCCCAAGTTTTGACTTCAGTATTGTGGAGTAAAAATACCTCTATCGATTCTTCTTTGCCTTCTCTGTGGCCAAAAAGTCTAGCTGGTATTACCCTAGTATCATTCATTACTAAAACATCACCAGGGTTTAGATAGTCAATAATATCATAAAAATATTTATCTTCTATACTTCCTGTTTCTTTATTCAAAACTAGTAATCTAGCATGGTCTCTTTTTTCTGCTGGATGTTGGGCTATTAACTCTTCTGGTAAATAATAATCAAAATCGTCTGTTTTCATCTATTCCTCGTATACTAATCCATAATGTTCATAGGCTCTTCTTGTAAGAACACGTCCTCTAGGTGTCCTAGACAAAAAACCTATTTGCAACAAGTATGGTTCATAAACATCTTCTATAGTTACATTTTCTATACCGGTTGATGCGGCTATAGTATCTATTCCAACTGGGCCACCGTCAAAATTTTGATACATGGTCATCACAATTTTTCTATCCATAGTATCTAGACCCATATCATCTATTTCTAGTAAATTTAATCCCTCTTTACTTGTTTGCCAGTCTATTTTGCTTTCTTTTCTAACAATAGCATAGTCACGCACTCTTTTTAAAAGTCTATTGGCAATTCTTGGGGTCCCTCTAGATCTTTTTGCTATTTCGTAAGCACCCTCATCATCTATTTCTATCTCTAAAATACCAGCAGATCTTTTTATAATTGTTGTCAAATCATCTGCATCATATAAGTTTAATGAAAGTAAAACACCAAACCTATCACGTAAAGGTGCCGATAATTGGCCAGCTCTTGTTGTGGCACCTACTAGGGTAAACTTTTCTAGGTCTATTCTTATGGATTGGGCATTGGGTCCTTTTCCAACAATAATATCTAAAACAAAGTCTTCCATAGCAGAGTATAATATTTCTTCTACTGAACGGTTTATCCTATGAATTTCATCAATAAATAAAACATCTCCGTGTTGAAGATTTGTAAGAATACTTGCAAGATCTGATGGACGTTCGATAGCTGGCCCACTTGTTACTCTTAGATTAACTCCTAGTTCATTGGCAATTATAGAAGAAAGGGTTGTTTTACCAAGACCAGGTGGACCTTGTAAAAGCACATGATCTAAAGGATCTTTTCTTGATAAGGAGGATTCAATAAAGATTTCTAATTTTTCTTTTACCTTATCTTGGCCAATATAATCCTTTAACCACTTAGGCCTTATAGAATTTTCGTTAGTTAAATCTTCTTTTAATTCGTTAGATCCAACTATTCTTTCATTTTCATCATACATAAATTGCCCCTATATAAGTCTTTTTAAACTTTCTTTAATAAGTTCTTCAAGTGAAAGGTTACTATCTTTAAGCTCAAGTAAGACATTTGAAATATCATTTTGAGCATAGCCTAGGTTTAGTAAGGCTTCTTTAGCAACATCCATATCTTCATTTTGAGTTAGAGATGATACTGGTTTTGTCTTATCTGCCATAGGCATAACTTTTACCTTATCCATTAGTTCTAAAATAATTCTACTTGCAGTTTTTTTACCTACACCCTTTGCTTTAGTTAAAGCATCAATGTCATTATTTGCAATGGCAAGTTTTATCTCCTCAACACCAAGCGAAGATAAGATAGTAATCCCATTTTTAGGTCCTATTGAAGAAACCGATGTTAAAAGTAAAAACATTTCTAGCTCTTCCTTAGAATAAAACCCGTAAAGGCTCATATCATCTTCTCTAACTTGCAAAGACGTATATATTTTGTATTCATTATTTAATTCTATTAGCGCAAGGGTTGATAAAGAGGTTTTAATTTGATAACCCATGTTGTTATTTTCGATTATAAAATCCTCTTCATTTATAGCCCTTACATCACCTATAATATATGAAATCATTAATTCATCCTAAAATTTTCTTTAAACCTTTGACTTAAAGCATGGCAAAGAGCAACAGAAAGTGCATCTGCTGCGTCATCAGGTTTTGGTATTTCTTTTAAATTTAATAATGTTGTAACTGTTTTTTGCATCTGACTTTTAGTAGCCCTTCCATAACCTGTAATGGCTTGTTTAATTTGTAGAGGCGTATATTCGTAGATAGGCAAATTATTTCTTTGTGCACATAGTACTTGGACACCCCTAGCATGGCCTACTGTTATGGCAGTTTTTACGTTTTGGTTAAAAAACAGTTCTTCTATAGCGTATTCATCTGGCTTAAACTCGCTAATAATTTCATTGAGATTTTCATATAAAATCTCTAATCTTTCCGGAGTTTTTGTCTTGCTAGATGTTGTAATTACACCGTTTTCTATTACTTTAACCTTATTTCCATCAAAATCAACCACGCCATAACCCATGATTGCAATTCCTGGATCTATCCCTAATATTCTCATAATTTTTAAAATAAAAAGAGCTTATATAAGCTCTTATTGATATCTTTCTAATACTTCTCTTAACAATCCTCTAAAATAATATTCCGCATAAATGTCTACAATAGATTTATAAAGATATGATTGACTCTTTTCATATATTTTTTTAGTCTGACTAATAGTAATATCATCTGTGTATATGCTGCTGGTATCAAACCTTAATTGCTTGTGAGTGGTTTGGTCTAGGGTGTAAACCTTTGATTTTACTTTCAAATCACAATAAACCCCCATATTTTCCTTTAATTTTGATACTAAGTTTTTATCATTGTAGATATTTTCTTTGTATTTATCTCCCAAATCTATAAGTTTTGGGTCATTTTTGTTGATAGTTGGATACATGTTTTCCATTAAAAATCTTACACCTAATTCGTTTATAATGTCACATTCTAAATCATCTATCATTTTTTTATCTTTAAAGGCCCTATATTGAGCTTTTACAGATATCCAAAATTCGTATCTGTTTAGATCATCAGTGATAAGATTTTCTAAAGTTAAAATGATTTGATCAATGTCGCTAAGATTCCAAAAATATTTTTTTAGGTTTCTCATAACATACTCTTTGACATAGTAGTCGTTTTTAGAGAACTTTACAAAATTTTTATCATATAATAAAGACATAAGTGTATTAAATGAGTATATATCTTCATTTATCAAAAAATTATATTCAAGTTTTTCAATTATTGGATATTGTTCATTTACTTCTGCCTTCATTACCTTACCTCGTGTTACTATTCTAACATAATTAGCCTTAAAATTATTTAGAAATATTTATGGTCAGAATAAAAAAAACTAAATTATTAGTAAAAATATGCAGTAATATATTATTAATGTATATTTTACTTACAATTTAGCCTATATGATTTTTAAAATAAAATTTTATTCATAAAGATTTTTAAAACTTTTTAAAATTTGCCTTCATATCACTAAGTTTAAAACTATAATTCACATCTTTTCTTTCAATATCAATTACAGTTTTTTCTCTTAACTCACTATCAGTATATAGCTTATCAATAAGCTCAAAAGATGGATTGATAGCATGAGGATGGCCCACTAACTGGAACATGCTGATGTCACCATTGGTATCCCCATAGGCATAAGAACTATCTAAGTCAATATTATACTTCTTTGCAAGCTCCATTACAGCCCCTAATTTACTTCTGTTATCCCACATTGGAGTAACTTTTCCAGTAAATAGATTAGTATCATCAAATTCATAAATAGTTGATATACTCTCATCAGCCCCATATATTTCACCAAAATGTTCTACCAAGAACATTGGGGATCCAGATATAAAAAATATTTTGTAGCCGTTTTTTTTATGAAATTTTACAGCTCTTTTCGTGATTCTATAAACCTTATTTTTGTTCTCTTTTATAACTATGTCTGAGTATTTATCAATTATTGCCTTATCAATTCCTGCTAGTTTTTGTTGGTAAACCAAAGATGCCTTATCCAGATAATCTTCATAGGCACCTAATCTATTTTGATACTTACTATAAAGAGGTCCTATTTCATTTTTCCAAATATCCTCATCTATAACTCCATCTGCAGTTAATAGTAAAAAATGTTCTATTAATAAACTATTTCTAAATAGAGTTCCGTCTATATCAAAAAATGCTGCTTTTTGCATAAAATCACCTTATACTTAATCCTCAGATTCAAAAACTATTACATCCTTAGTCTTTGATTTTTTATTTGCTTTTATTTCGCCCTTAGGGTTTGCTTTGATTTTTTTTGTATGATACTTACTGGCCTTGTTTTTACTAGTACGATTTCTACTAGGCTTTTTAGCTACTCTAACATTTTCATCAGACTTTTTAGATTTTCTTTTAGAATCACTTCTAGTTTTTTGAGCTACATGACCTTCATAAGATGCAACTTCTAGATCTGCATGTTTAATCGATTTTATTAAATCTATTATAAAGCATGTAAATAAACCAACTAAAGCACTGGATCCCAAAAATATTGCAATCCAAGTAAGATTAATCCCCCTAGGTGTTGTAAAAATATTAAGTGAATATATTAATAGTAAAATCGCACCTATTCCTAAGGCAAATGATGGGAAAAATTTAACAATTTTTCGTTTAGCCAAAAAGTGGATAAGGATAGTTATTATAATATTCATAACAACAACTACTGGTAATATACTTAATTTCGATGAATTCTGGGCGATAAGATTGATTAATCCTGTCATTAGAACTCCTTATTTGCTTTAATTCTTCTTAAATCATAAGAATTACCATTTATATCTAGGATAAAAAACCCAGGATTATTGTCTCTTGGCATACTAACTGAGCCAGGATTTATAATTCTTATATTATCTTCTACTACATTTAAAGTTTTATGGGTATGACCATAGATGGCTATATCACATGATAAGTCTCTTGCACGTTTTAAAATTTCATCATAGCCATAATGTACGCCATAGACATGGCCGTGGGTTATAAAAATTTTTATATCTTCTACTTTAACTATCTTTTCTACCGGTGCATTAGAGGAATAGTCATTATTTCCTCTAACAAATTCATAACCTATACCAGTTTCATAATGAATATTTTCTACATCACTTGCCCCATCTCCAGCATGGAGGAGTAATTTTATATCATCATTTTCTAAAATATAATCACTTATTCTAGAATAAATGCCATGGGTATCACTTGTAACTAATACTTTCATAATTCTAACCCAACTAAATATTTTTTAAATTCTTCAAAAGCCCTGCCTCTATGAGATATTTCATTTATCTCTTCTTTGTCCATTTCTCCAAGGGTCTTTGAAGAATCTTCTGGTAAAAATATTTGATCGTAGCCAAAGTCATAATCACCAATTTCTGATTTTGTAATCACTCCACTAAGCCTACCGTAAAAATAATGGTCTTTGCCAGTTTCATCTATAAAACATAGGCAAGTTTCAAAGTAAGCATTACGATTATCTTTATTTTTCAATTCATCTAAAAGTTTTTCTCTATTTTCTTTGTAAGTAGGATTCTCACTTGCATACCTGTGGGAATATACACCAGGATCTCCATTTAAAGCTTCTACAAATAAACCAGTATCATCTGCGATTGTTGGCTTATTCACTATATCAAAAAGAGCCTTTGCTTTTTTATAAGCATTTCCCTTTAAGTCTGGTGCATCTTCCTTTACTTCAAAATTTTTTATCTTAAAATCCTCAGGTGTTTTTACATCTACTTCACCAAGGATTAATTTAACTTGTTTTACTTTATCTTTATTTCCGCTTGCAAATACTAATTCCATATTTTCTCCTAGAAACATGATATCATTTTACAAAAACTCTTTCAATAAATTAATTTTCATCAACTATTTCATTAGATGAACTAAATGAGTCTTCTAAACTTTCAACACTAGCTCCACTTTGTTGGTCTAGGGCTATAAATGAGCTTGGATTTGGAGTTTGTATTGAAAAAAACGGATTTTTATCAATCGTTCCATCATCTATCTTATGAAATAAAATTTCATCTGTTGTTTGTATGATTAAATAGTTGCCATTTTGTACTACTAAATAATCTTTTTCTTGGGAATTTATATTTCTTACCTGATCGCGTGTAATTGTTGTTGATAAGGTAGAGTTTTCTTCCACATAGTTTCTTATAGGAATTTGACTAGATGCTCTTTGTTGCCCTTTTTTGGTATATAAAGAAGTTTGGATTGTCCATAAACCATTATCTCTAACTAAACCAAAATTTGTAGAGTCAATTTTTATATTTTCGGGATTTACATCAGATACTTTACTTATAGTTTCATTTACAACCATTTCTTCAAATTGCTCACTGGCATTTTCCTCTCCAGTAAATTCTGCTATAGTTACAAGATTATTATCTTCTAATTCATTGGTTCCCAGTACGCCGTATTTATTAATGGTATTATTGTAAAAATCCGTAGTATAGGAAAACGAAATATAATCCATATCTACATAATTTATTTTTATATCCTTAGAAAAGTCCTTGTAGGTGTAACGGGCTATGTTTGCACTATCTTCCATATCTTTTTCTATCCTAGTTGGAAAAGCTTCGATATTATCATATAAACCTGTTACCTTGTTTTTTTTTGATTTTACTTTCCAATATTCATTTTGTCCGCGAAAGAATATATCTTTTGCTTTTTTATAACTAACTTCTTGGTCTGGACTTATTTTTACAAAATATGTGTAATAATCATAGTCTTGCTTACCATCTGATAGATCTCTTCGCTCTCTTACAGCAAGTAAGATTCCCAAATCTTCTATAGATTTATCTTCATCATTACTATCTACACGTTCTTTAGTAGCAAGACTAGTATATTTATCAATTACCTCTTGATCGACTGTGTTTGATAGTTTTGATAAATATATAATATTATCGTCTTTTAAAAAAAATATCTCATCTTCACTTCTTTGGATAAAGTCTCTTGAAAAAAATTGCCCTTGAGATGCATTGACGACTACCGCTGAATCTTCTTTATTTATTTTTTCAAAGTCATAACCTCTGGTAGCTAAGTACTCATATAAGTTTACATATTTTGAACTAAAGGTTGGTGGGAATGCATATTCATCATCCATGGCTACTAGATTTTTATCTATATATAATTTTTCACCTAATTTGGGTGCCACACTTGATGAATTTCCCGTTATTTCTTCTACTTCACTTACCTGCCAAGTTCCTTCTAAAACTGGACTTGCTAGTTCTGGAGTTTTTATCAAATCACTTAAATCCTGGGATTTAGAATTTGAGCAGGAAGTAAGAAAGAATATAAATAAAAATCCCAATATATACTTAATTCTCTTTGTCATCATCTAACCTCGGTATTTCTACAATAACTGATGTACCTGAACCGTACTTACTTCTTATTATAAGTTTTCCATCATGAGCTTTGATTATTTCCTCACATATGGATAAACCTAAGCCAGTTTGAGATTTTGATGAGCTACCCTTATAAAATTTGCTTGATACAAAGGCTATCTCATCTTCTTTTATCCCTTCACCATCATCTTTTATAGTAACAGATACATTATCACCTGCTTGGTCTATAAGAATATCTATATTACCACCGTCATTAGTAAATTTGATAGCATTATCTATTATATTAATAAAAACTTCTTTCATGCGGTTTTTATCTGCATAAACTATCACTGACTTATAAATGCTTGTAAATGTAAAATCTATACCTTCATTATTGGCCCTAGGAGTCAGCTGAGTATGGACTTGTTTTACTAACTCTACTATGTCAATTTTATCCTTATTGTATTTAAAATTACTAGATTGAAGTCTTGAAAAGTCTAATAAGTCTTCTACCATCATTGAAAGCCTATCTCCTTCACTTTCAATAATATTTAATCCTTGGTTTAGCATATCTGGATTTTGTTGGATATCTTTTGACTGCAGGGTAATAGCCCATCCTTTTATAGAAGTTAAGGGTGTTCTTAGTTCATGGGAAACTGAAGATATAAACTCATTTTTCATATCTTCCCTTTTTATAATACTATCACTCATAAAGTTAATGGTAGAAGCTAGCTCTGATAGTTCGTCATTACCATTTACCTTAGCACGCTCTTTAAAATCACCTGCAGCAAGTTTTTCTGAAACACCAATTAAATCTAATATTGGAGCGATAACACGTCTAGAAGCTATAAGTGATACAAAAAATGCAACTATAACAACTATGGATCCAAATACTATGTAAAAAAACATATCATTTCTTATTTTTGTATTTACTTCACTTAGTGATGAAGTAAGTCTTAAAATTCCCACCTGGTTTTCATTCGCTGTTAGCGGATAAGATAAAGAGATGATTTCTTCATCAGTTTGAGGATTGCGACTTTTAAAAGTACTTAGCTTACCTTCTCTAGCCTCACTTACATCAGATTGAGCTAGTTTTGTACCTACTTGGTTGGTTGCCTGTGAATCAAAAAGAACCACACCAGAATTATCTAAAATTTGTACTTGAGTTTCATTATTCCTATAAAAAGCATTTTTATCTCCAACTATGATATCTGATAAGTCATACCTATTCATATAAGTATTAAATTGGAGTTGGTTTATTCTGGCCTGGTTTTGCATAGACCCTATTAAAGCTGATTCATAATAATTTCTAATACTGTTATAAGCAAATATCTCAAAACCAATGACTACAGTAACTACAAAAAGCATAATGATGCGGATAATTGTCTGCCTATATGAATTATTTTGCTTTAATAACTTATTTCTTTTTTCTACTTCCATCTATAACCTGTACCCCATACAGTTTCAATAAACTGAGGTTTTGCTGGGTCTTCTTCTATTTTTGCTCTGATTCTTCTGATATTTACATCTACGATTTTTGTATCATTACTGTAGTTTTCTCCCCAAGTCTGCTCCATTATTTCATCACGGGTCATAGCCTTACCCTTATTTTGAATAAAGTTTTTAAGGATGGCAAACTCTGTTGGGGTCACATCTATTTCTGTTTGGTCCTTATAAAAAGTTTTTGCATATAAGTCTAGGGTAAAAGGGCCATCAGATATAGTTTTTGCATTTTCTTTATCTGGCTTATCTACACTTAGGTTAACCCTGCGCATAAGAGATCTCACTCTAAGAATAAGTTCTTGTGGGTTAAAGGGTTTTATAATATAATCATCAGCACCTCGTTCTAAGCCAAGTATCTTATCTATATCTTGGGATTTTGCAGAAACCATTATTATTCCTGTCCTAGGGGATTTTTCTCTAATAGCTTCACAAACATCAAAACCACTGATACCTGGTAACATTACATCTAAAATAGCTACAGCTGGATCTTCTTCTTCAAATAATCTTAATGCCTCTTCCCCTGTAGCTGCCTCTACAGTTTGATAACCCTGATATTCCAAATTTATTTTCATAAATTGTCTGATAGAATCTTCGTCATCTAGGATTAAAACCTTGTTATTTTCCATTACTCATCCTTTCAAAAGCAATCTTTCCTGCACCTATAACACCTGCATCATTTAAAAATTTTGCAGCAACTACATCAATATTTTCAGTATTATTACAAGTCTTATCAAATTTTTCGATCATACCATCCCACCAAATATCTTTAGAGTGGATTACTCCTCCTCCAATTATAATCACTTCTGGGTCAAATATATTTCTAAGGCTGGTTAAAAAATAAGCTAAGTTACTTTGGTAGTTTTCTAAAACCTTTCTAGCATCTACATCTTGACTAGAAATTTTTAGTATTTTTTCTCCAGATAAAAGATTGCCAGTAAGTTTTTCATAATTTTTAGAAATGGCAGTTCCTGCACAATAAGCTTCTACACATCCATGTTGGCCGCAAGTACAGTAGTCACCACCTGGATGTAAAATTATGTGGCCAAGCTCTGCACCTTGAAAATTTGAACCTGATAGTAAGCCGGATTTTTCATTATATATAGCCCCGCCTACACCAGTACCAAGGGTTATCATAACTATGTCCTTATAGTTTTTGCCTGCTCCAATCCATTTTTCAGCTAAAAGAGCTATATTTGCATCATTTTCTACAAAAACTGGTATATCTACAAACTCTTCTACTGCATTTTTTAAATTTAAACCCGTCCAGCCTTCTATATTTCCTGAAAAAGTAACAATGCCATTTTTTGCATCTATAAAACCAGGAGTACCTATGCCAATGGCAAGGACATCATTATAATCGAGAGCCTCTATAGATTTTTGTATATTATTTAAAACTACATCTCTACCCTTTTTGGCTTCAGTTTCTACAGCACTTCTTTGGATTATTTCACCCTTTTCATTTATTAAGCATGCATTAATCTTTGTTCCACCAAGATCTATTCCTATAACCTTATCCATAATCTACCTATAAACTAAAAACCTTATCCTTTAGTTCCATAATATCCTTTGTTTTATGAGACTTATAAGTTTTACCCTTTAGATATTCCAAATTTTCTATCTCATTGAAATGAACCTTATAAGCTAATAATACTTGGTTATTAATTTTAAATTTATCATTTATTAACTTATTAGTATCCTTATCTCCATACTTTCTATCTCCTATAATAGGAGTGTTATTCTTAGCTAGTGAAAACCTTATTTGATGGGTTTTTCCTGTAACAAGCTTACACTCTAGCAAGGTATACTTACCATTTGTCGCTAAAGGCTTAAAATGAGTTATGATTCTTGATCCATCTTTTGAACTTTTTACCTTATTTCTATTCTCATTTTTACTAATTGTTGTATCAATTGTAAATTCTTTGTTTATTTCACCTTTTACAATTGTTAAATAATGCTTATCAATTCTATTTTCTCTGATAGCTTCATTTAAAGCTCTTAGAGAATCTGCGTTTTTTGCTCCCATTATAAGGCCAGCTGTATTTCTATCTAACCTATTTACTACCGCCGGATTAAAAGTTTTATCACTTTTATCTACTTGGTTGGTTTTATATAGATAAGAAAGCATATTATCAACTAAATTATTTCCATAATCAGCCTTGCTAGTAGAATGAGTTAAAAGACCGCTTTCTTTATCCATTATTATTATATTTTTATCTTCAAAAACAATATCTAAGTTAAAATCAGTAGGCTTAAAATCAGTTTTTGTAAGCCATTTATTATAATTTTCATCAGATATGTACATAGCTATGAGATCATCTTCATAAACATAGGTATCAGCCTTTGCTCTTTTACCATTTATTTTAAAATTTTTCTTGCGAATATTTTTTTGAATTACTGATAGAGGAGCATTTTCAAAATATTTTCTTAAAAATCTATCAAATCTTTGGTTAGCATCATTTTTTGTTATGGTTATTTCTATCATATTAATATGTTTTATTTACATAAGAATCAATAAGGGATTGTCTTTCTTCTTCTAGAAAAACATCATGCTCTCTTAAACTTTGAAGGATAGCCTTGCTTTTGGAATGAAGTATTGCTTGTTCCATGGATTTAACATGGATTTCAAATATTTCACCTTTTAATCTAGTAGATTTTAAAATTATATAATAACTTTCTATATCCTGATAATTTATAAGCTCTAGCAGACGTAAGGTAGCCATATCTTTTAAATAATAATAATTTTCCCTTTGATTAATATTTTTTACATACTGCTTTTTTTTCTTAGCATTATGGATTATTTTTTGGGCATCTAGATTTGATTTTTTTGCATAAAGATTGTAGTAATGGTAATTATATAAGGCTTCATTAATATTATTTATATTTGTAAATGGTTTAAGATTTAGTTTTTCTAAAAAAGCCAGGTTTGTAGCTAGGAAAGTTTCCTTATCTACCTTTGATTCTTCCAGTAAATCTATCGATTCCTTTCTGAAAGTTTCAAACAGCTTAAGTTTTTCATTTTCATTCATCATAATTAAAAAACCGTCTCAAAGAGACGGCCATATACTATTTTATTATTCAACTTCAATAATGTTAGCTTTAGTTGATTCAGGTATATCATCTTTTGACCAGTCTAAACCTAGATAGATGTCAGCTTTTGCATATTCTGAAAGTTCGTTTAGATCATTTGTTAATTTTTCTAAATCTTCGCTATCTAAATCAAGAATGTCATAGATTCCGTCAACATATACTTTTCCAATATCGTAATCACGAGCAAGGATACCTGCGATAAATCCTTTTAGTGAGCATCTGCAGCAAATACCGTATGATTTTGCATTGATTACCCTAACTTTATGGTCTAGGATTCTAGTTTTATCGTCATCTGTATTGATAAATACAATGTTGTTGGTATCTTTTTCTTTTTCTTTATTAGCTTCATCTATTAGATATTGTGTTTTACCTGTTCCTGATTGTCCTAGTACGTAATAAATCATTTTCTATTCCCCCTTGATTTTATCATAAACTATTCTTTCGGACTTATCTCCTTGGACAAATCCATTATTATTCATAATTTCAACTATTTCATCGCGGATAGCCCACCAAGAAGTATCCCAGTTACAAAAGGCTGTTTCTTCTTCTGGTGCCCTACCTACTAATCTTTGGACTGCAACATCTGGCTTTATTAATCTAAGAAATGTAATTACATTTTCTTCGTATTCTTGTTTACTTGGCATTGTAAACTCGTTATTCTTATACATTTGATAAAGTTTTGTACCCTTTATTACAAATAAGGAGTGAATCTTAACTTCTTTTACATCTAAGGCATTTATTATTCTAGCAGTTTGTCTTACATCTTTTATATCATCCCAAGGTAGCGATAATATAACATGGGTGCAAATTCTAAAATTATATTTATTTATTAAGTTGCAAGCATAGATAAAGTCAGCTAAGTCCTCACCTCTATTTAAGATTTCTAGAGTTTTATAATTTGCTGTTTGTAAGCCAAGTTCAAAAATTATATCCTTACCAGTTTCCTTTGACCACTCATCTAAAAATATTAATTTATCTTCTGTGACAGAGTCAGATCTAGTCGATATAGAAACGGCAACTATATAGTCTTTATCACAAGCTCTGATGATTTCTTTAAATTCATCTAAAGACATGTAAGTATTGGTGAAATTTTGAAAATATGCAATAAACTTTTTTGCTTTATACCTACTGCCTATATAAGATTTATTTTCCTCTAACTGCTCATCTACTGTTAAATATGATGGAAGATTTTCAAAACTGCCCCCGCTTTCGCTACAAAATATGCATCCTCCATAGCAAGCGGCTCCATCACGATTGGGACAAGTTAGAGAAAGTTTTACTGGAAGCTTATATACTTTTTCACCATAGGTATCTTTGTAGTACTCACTTATTGAATAATATGGATTATTCATCTATTGATTTAGAATCCTCAATTATTTCATCTTCATTACCGTAGTGTTCGATTTCTTCATCATACTCTTCTACTAAGTTATCTAAAGCTTCATCATCCCAGTAGTGGGTAAATAAGTGGAATACTTCTTCTAGTTCTTCTTCATCTTCTATAACTTTTAAATCAACTTCATCATTTTCAAATGACTCTTCATAATAAAATAGGTATATTTCATTGGATTCGCTAGAAATAAGAGCTACATAGTCTTCTCCATCTACTGAAAATACATCTATTAAATAACACTCATCAGTAGCATCTCCTAAATCAATTTCTATTACGGCTTTGCCGTTGTTTTTTTGAAATTCTAATTCATGTCCATGAAGTTCTATTTTTTCTGTCATATTAACTCCTTATTTTATATATGTGTTAATACGTTGTCGATCACATTAATAACAGCTATTATATCTGCTAAGTCAGTGAAAAACATATTATCATCTCTTTGTTTATATTCTACCCCTAATGACACAATTTTAACATCTAGTCCTAAAAATATCATACTTGAATCTAGTGAATATTGAGTTTTCACTACCTGAAGATGTTCCTCTGTTAAGTCTTCATATGTCTTAGTAAATATTTCAGTTAAAGAGTTATCAGAATTTTTCCACCTAGGAAGTCTTATCCCATTAAAGATTTTGCTATCACTAATACTTGCTGCAGTTTTAGTTTTATCTAGCATTTCATTCATACTTTCTTCTGATAAGGACCTTAGGACAATTATAAAGTTTATATAATCTTCAAATGTTCTTACAGTTGATAAATTTATAGAACTAATTAATTGGTTATTATTTGAATTTACAGAATAAGCACCAGTAGGAAGTAGTTCTACAAAGGATGTTAGATGGCTAAAAGATTTATCAGATATAGGACTAAGCTCAGAGTCTTCACTTTCACTTAAAACTATATCCATATCTGGCTCATACTTAAGATTTTTTTCTATATATTCATTTTTATAAATTTCAAAAGTATTTAATAGTTCGTTTTCATATTCATTTTTTACCGTAAAATCAATGCTCGCATAGTTGGGTATGTAATCATACCTATCCCCACCTTGAAATCTTACTATATCTAGATCAACTTTAGATTTTATTTTCCTAATAAATCCCAAGAGAGTCTTTATAGAATTTAGCCTTACCTTATCCAAATTCTCACCGGTATGGCCACCGATTAGATTTGAAAATGAAAGTCTAAAGGTCTTAACAGGGCTTTCTATTTCTTTTCTATCTACAGGAAGCTTTACGTTTAGTAGATTTAGCGCACTAAATTCATCTGCTATGCACCTAGATTGACGCAAATTAAGATTTATTACCTTATCACTTCTTATGACATCCTTTAGATTGCTATAATTTTTTATATCATTTTGAATGTTGTTATTTGTAATTAAAACATCAAAATCATTACTAGATAGGTCTAAAAGCGCTGCTATTACAAAGATAGCATTAAATAAATAAATATTTTTGCCAGCAATAATCTTACTCCCATCACTTTGATCAAACTCTAAATTTCTATATAAAAATTTAGCATCTGCGTTTAAGTGAATGAGGGCCTTAGGATGGATTCCTTTTTTTATATAATAAGAATCAATTAAATCTATGACCTCATAGTTGTGGTCACGAGCTTTTTCTAGGATAAATTTATTTACAACATCTGCAGCCGTTTCCACATCCTCATAGGCAATAGTTTTATCTATATTAAATTTTAGATTATTTGATAAATTTTCATAATCCATAAGCTTTGCCTAGTAGAATTTTTTAACCTCAGCTTTTTTAGCTAATTTGTCCACTAATTCTACATATACTTCTTGTCTTTTTAACATTTCATAAGTGGATCTTACTTGATCTTTTATTTCTTCAAAAGAACTTTCTATTTCTTTTTTATCGTCTAATTTTATAATGTGGTAGCCAAATTGACTTTTAACTGGTTTAGATATTTCCCCTACTTTTATAGAATCAAGTCCTTCTTGGAATTCTTTTACCATAACTCCTTTAGGGAATGATCCTAATTGTCCACCATTTTTTGCTGATGGGTCTATAGAATATTCTTCTGCAGCTTTTTGAAAGTCTTTACCATCTTTAATTTCTTCATATACTTTATTAGCTTGGTCTAGGTCTTCTATTAAGATGTGACTTGCTGTGTAGGTTACAGGTGAGAATAAAGTTTCTTTGTTTTCTTCATAGTATTTTTTTAATTCTTCATCTGTAATTTCAATTGATTCAAATAATTTATGCATAGCATAGTTTTTGAGCATATTATTTTTCACCACTTCTAGTTCTTCAGCAAATTCTTTATCTTCATCATATTTTTTTGCTTTTGCATCTTCTAATAGTAGTTCTTGGTTGATAAGCTCATCTGCAAGTACATTAATTCCTTCATCGTTGTTGAATCTTTCTCTATCTTGCATACCTTGCATAAGTTCGTATACGTCACTTAGATATATTTCTTTACCATTTACTTCTGCTAATAATTTATTTTCAGTCATTATATCCTCTTTACTAATTCTATTTTGTTATCAAAAATTTTGATATCATTGTTCTTATATAATCTGCCTATGGCACGTTTAAAGCTTGATTTGCTCATTCCAAATACTTGATTTATTTTTGCTGGGCTAGATTTATCTGATAAGTGGACTACCCCATCATTATCATAAAGATAATCTAGAATTTTATCACTATCATTATCTATTTCTAGATGAGCACGCTGCCTTAAAGAAAGCTCTATTTTACCATCAGACTTTACTTCTTTTACCCTAGCATTTACTAACTCACCTTCTAAAAATACTCCTTTTAATTCATCTATTCTTAAAAGGGAGTCGAATTTATCATCTATTGCTATAAAAGCCCCAATAGATTTATTAATAGAGTAAATTCTACCGCTAACTTCATCATTTTCGTGAAAGTCATGGTCAGTTGATAATAGATCTCTAATTTTTGACGTTAAGTAGATTTCTCCATTATTATCAACCTTAAAGGCCACCGGATAAATCATATCAAGGATAATCCTGTAGGTCCTTTCTGAGAAGGGCATAAAAATATGACTTTTATTAGGCATTTCAAAATATACACCTTTTTTATCAATTTGGACTGCTCTTAAATCATAGACTCTATCAAAATCATAAGGAAAATCTGTGGTTGCCTTTAGAGTATTGTGTAAATCTTTGTAAATATAAGCTCTTACACTATCACCTTGATTTTTATCCCTTACTTCTTTTTTATCTATTATGGCATCACCAAATTTTGTGGCAAGATATGCCTTATTTTTGTTAAATCTTTTTATTCTATATTCTTTAATAATTAACTCCTAACGTAGTTCTTTCATAGTAAATCCTTCACCAAATACTTCTGAAATAGTGTATGAGAATATGAAAGCTTTATCATCCATTCTTAGGATTTCTTCTCTAATAACAGGAAATCTTCTAACGTTTGATATAGTAAGGACTAGCTTTTTTTCTCTACCAGTATAGCCACCTTCTGCATGAAGAAGGGTAACACCTCTGTGGTATTTTTTAGTTAATAAGTCGTTTATTTCAGCATACTTATCACTAATAATAAATACCGCAATTTTTCTACCCAAACCTTGGCTGACATAATCAAGACATATAGATTGGATGATTATAGCTAGAACTGCATATAATGATGGTTCTACTCCTAATACAAACATGGAAAGTATTATGATTGTAAAATCTGTACAAAATAAACTAATATGCATAGGGATATCTTTATATTTATTTATTACAGTGGCTATAACATCAGATCCACCAGATGATCCACCATTATAAAAGATTAGTCCCAGTCCTACTGCTATAATTAACGGTCCGAAGATAACATTTAATATCATATCGTTTGTTAGTATAACATCAGGGAACAAATTTTCATAAATAATAATTGTTAAAGATAAAGTAGCTGCAGCAAGAATAGACCTTTTTGCAAAGTTTTTACTAATAAAAATAGCCCCCATGGTCAAAACTGCTACGTTTAAAATCAAGTTGAAAATTCCAAGGGGAACTGGTAAGAGTCTAGACAATACAAGTGAGAGTCCTGAAAGGCCACCGGCTGCAATATTATGTTGTAATAAGAAAAAATATAAACCAGTTGCTATTAAGATAGACCCGATAAATATGTAAAAGTTCTTTTTCACTAGTCACCTCCATAATTTTTCTAATAAAAGTCTATCACAAATTTAACTTTTGTACAATCAAGCAAAAAAAGAAGGCTATTAACCTTCTTTTATCCAGTTTGGCATATCTGTATTGAAATTATCAAAAATATTTAGTAGCTGTTCGATCTCTTCTTTATTAGAATCTAATTTGTTACCATCTCTATGTTCCACTAGGTCTTTTAGTATACTGTAAGCAGAATATAGGGCCAGTAATCTAAAAAATTTTCCTGGGGCTTTTTTATTATTAAAATATCCATCATAAGTTCCCTTTAAAAAGTCTTTTGATTTAAGGGAAAACTTATTAATTCTTGCAAAGTCATAGACCCCATCGCCTATCCTTTTAAAATCTAAACCTGATATTATAATTTTGTTATCTTGGTCTACTAAAATATTTTCATAGTCTATTTTATTAAAAATATATGATTGACGTATATTTTTTGTAAGGTGTTTGTTTCCGTTTATATAATCAATCAAAATATAATCATCATCACCTATATATTCATTCACTCCATGCATATAAAACTGGTAATTTGCTCTTGTATTAAATATTTCATACCAATCTACTTCTTGATCTGGTCTTATATCATGTAATTTTCTTAGTATACTACCAAATGATAAGCCTAGGTCATAATTTTCTTTGGAACTATGATTTTTTAAATATTCATCAAGTCTTTGAGTTTTTTTAAGTTTTTTTATTTCATAAATATTTTCTAAGTCAAAGGTGCCTTTTTCTAAGATATCATCTTTATTAGTAGTCAAAGCAGCAAATTTTTCATAGCTTTCATTTGGATATAGGTTAACTAGATAGTCACCTTTATCGGTAACTACCCTATATCTATCGTGATTTATAAAGTTTATTTCATCTATTAATATGTCACTATTTTTAAAATAATTTAGATTTTGAATTTGATTTTTAATATAAACTGGCATTGGATTAATTGTGATCTTTTACTTTTTCTTCTACTTCTTCTGGCGTTTCTAAATCTAATAGTTTAAGGGCAAATTCTTCTTCTTCTTTTTGACTAGCTTTAATAATAGTATCTTTTACTTCCGCAATTTTATTTGCTGATGCAGAGTATTCGTCTAAACCTAGACCTAAAAGTAATTTAGTTGCTTCAGTATCAGATGCAAACTGACCGCACATACCTGTCCATTTGCCTGCCTTGTGAGATTCATCTATTACATGTTTGATGGCTTTTAAGACAGCTGGATTGTAGTTTGAATAAAGCTCAGAAATATTCTCATTGCCCCTATCTACTGCAAGAGTATATTGGGATAAGTCGTTAGTTCCTATTGAGAAAAAGTCTACATATTTTATAAACTTATCTGCCATAAATACTGATGCAGGTGTTTCTATCATGATACCTACTTCTAAACCTTTATTGTATTCTACCCCATTTTGGTCAAATTCTTTTTTGATATCTTCGATTAGTTCTATACTTCTTTTAAATTCAGAAATATTTATAACCATAGGTATCATTATTTTTAAATTTCCATAGGCAGAAGCTCTAACTAAAGCTTTTAATTGAGTTATAAATATGTCTTCTCTATCTAGGCAGAGTCTAATAGCCCTATAACCTAAAAATGGATTTTCTTCTACTGGAAATGTAAAGTAATCAAGTCCCTTATCTCCACCTATATCTAGGGTTCTGATTATAAGAGGTTTTTCTCCTAGCATTTCTGTAGCTTCTTTATATACTTCAAATTGTTCTTCTTCAGTTGGGAAGTGGTCATTTTCCATATATAAAAGCTCAGTTCTAAATAAACCTACTCCATCACATCCATTATCTATGGCAGCTTTTAAGTCTTCGATATTTCCTATATTTGCAGAAACTTCTATTTTCTTGCCATCTTTAGTTATAGCTTCTTTATCTTTAACTTCTTTTAGTCTTTCACGTTTTTCTTGTTGAACTTTTATTTTATTTTCATATTCTGCTATTAAATCTTCGCTAGGATTTATAATAATTATTCCTTGGTCACCATCTATGATAGCTTTTTCTCCACCCTCAACCTTTTCTGATATATCTTGCATACCAACAAGTGCTGGGATATCTAGAGTTTGGGCTATGATTGATGTGTGGCTTGTCTTTCCACCAAGGTCAGTTGCAAAGGCAACTACATTTTCTTTATTCATATTTGAAGTATCAGATGGAGTTAGTTCTTTTGAGATAACTATTGATCCTTTTTCAATTAATGATAAATCTTTTGGTTTTATTCCCTTAAGTTTATACATTAACTGGTAGCCGATATCTTTATAGTCGCTTGCACGCTCTTTTAGGTATTCATCATCGATTTGGCTCATTATTTCAACCATTTCATTAATAGTTTCATTTAATGCAAGTTCAGAATTTTTTAACTCATTGGCTATTTTAGCATCAATGGTATCAGAAAAATATGGATCTTGAAGGAGTTCTTTGTGAGCATTAGCTATATTTATTTGAGCCTCATTTGCCCCTTCTGTGTTATCTAGTTCACTTATATAATTATCTATTGCAGCTTTTACACGGTTTTTCTCATTTTCTACCATGTTTTCTTCTATTTTTGTCTCATCTACTACAACTTCTTCTCTATTAAATAAGTATATTGTACCGATCGCAATTCCATTACTTGCAATAATTCCCTTATATTGAGTATTCATAATTATCCTTCCCTAATTATCTATAAAAAAAAGGATACTAATCAGTATCCTTAAAAGTTTAGTTTTATTCTGATAAGTTTTCAATAAAATCTACTAATTCATCTGCAAATTTATCTTCATCTTCACCTTCAACAACTAAAGTGATTTCTGTTCCTTTAGCAATACCAAGGCTCATTACATTAAAGATTGATTTTGCATTTGCTTCTTTTCCTTCTTTGATAATTTTAACTTCACCTGGATAATTTTTTACAAATTGTACTAATGATGCAGCAGGTCTTGCGTGTAAACCTGTTTCATTTGTAATAACAACATTTCTTTCTGCCATAATAGCCTCCTCTTAGTTTATAATAATATTATAGTGTATAAGAAACGATTTTCAACTAACTTATTTGCTTGATTCCCTCGCAACTATAGTGCAATCCATAACCCAATCATCATTTAAAATTTCATCTTCTTTTTTGATTCTTTTAATTAAGGCTCTTATAGATATAGCACCAATATCATAATAAGGGATAGCAACAGTAGTTAGATTTGGCCTATAAATGCTTGCAATAGATGAATCACCAAAGCCTACTACAGATAATTTGTCAGGAACTTTTATTCCATTATCTGCACAATAATCTATAAAACCAATTGCAGCTTCATCATTCATCAGCGAAACTGCTGTGATATCATTTTCATTACAAATATTTATAGCTTCCCTACCTATGTTATACCCATCATTACTGGTTATCCCATCAATTTTTACTACAAATTCTTCTTTTCCAAATTCCTCAACAGCTTCTTTGTAACCTGCAAGTTTTGCATTATTTAATACGTTATCAGCCTTATCACCAATATATAAAATATTTTCATGACCTTGCTCATATAAATATTTAGTTAGCTTATATTGTTCTTTTTTGTAGTTAACTTTTACTGTGTTTAACTTTTCATAAGCATGATACTTATCTAATAAGATAAAAGGTATCCTAGTTTCTCTTAACTTTAAAAGTGCTTCATGTGATAAATTTCTTGTAATGATGATAAAACCTTCTACTTGTTTTGTAGCTAAAAAGTCTATTGAGTTATTTAAAGCATTTTCATCCCCATAAGAGCTTTGTAAAAGTATGTCGTATTTGTATACTCTACCGATTTCTTCTATACCTCTTATAAGTTGAGCCATATATTCTATACCAATATCTTCTACTATAACTCCAACTAAGTTTGATTTTCTCATTACTAGAGATCTTGCTAATTCATTAGGTTTAAAATCTAATTTTGTGATGGCGTCTAATACTTTTTGCCTTGCTTCTGGACTAACTGGTTTTGAGTTATTCATAACTCTTGATACTGTAGATATAGAAACTCCGGCAAGTTTGGCCACATCTTTAATGGTTGGTTGCCCCATATTTACCTCTTTTCATAAAAAAAGGTCATCCTAAGATGACCCTTTGTTTTTATTATCTACCTGATATTACGTTTCTAACTATATCAACAACATCTACAACTAAGCTTGAGTAATCACCAACTGATGCAATTCCCGCACCAACTGTATCAATACTATCTATAGCTGTTTCGCCAACATAGTTTACAGTGTCTCTAATATCATCAGTGATACTATTAACGTTAGTCATTGTATCATTTGCTTTGGCAATTGCCATTCTTAAGTTAGGATCTTGAACAACTGTATTTACGTTGTTTACTAACATGTTAGCTTGATCAACAACTCCAGGAAGTTTATCAATTACTTGATCAATATTATCTTCATTTTTATCGAGTACTCCGTGGATTTTCTTTACTAATTCGTTGGCACTTTTTAGTGTTAATATTAAGTAAACTAAAGCAATAATTCCAACTATAGTAAGAATAATATTTCCAAGAAGATTAAAATTAATTGTTAGCATTTAAAACTCCCTAGTTTTTCTTTTTATTTTCGATATCTCTTTTTACTTGCTTACCAGTAGCTTTAGCTTCATCTACTGCTTTTTCAGTATTTTCTTTTACTTCTTCTTTGCCTTTTTGAGCTTCATTTTTGATGTCGCTTCCTTTATCATCAGCAACTTCTTTAGCTTCTTTTGCACCAGATTTTACATCTTTTGCAACATCACTTGCTGTATCAGAAACTACTTTAGAAACTTCACCAGCTCCTTCTGCTAGGTTATCTTTTACATTACCAGCAGTTTCAGCTATTTGATCGCCAGTTTGTTTTGCTATTTCTTTTCCATAGTCAAAACCTTCTCTAACTGGTTCTAAGTCTGTGTAAGCTCTGTATTTGATATCTTCGTAGGTATCTTTTGCATTATCAACTAAATCAGAAGAAGTTTCTTTTACTGTTCTGATTGTTTCATCTAATGCTTCTCCGATATCTTCTCTAGTTTCTTTACCAGATTTTGGTGCTAATAAAACTCCAGCAGTAACTCCAACTAGTGCTCCAAGTAAAGCACCTTGAGTTCTCATTCTACTATCGTGGTTTTTAGCTTTCCAAATTTCATATTTGATTTCTCTTTGTTTTGCTCTTGCTTTGTCTTCAATATAATCTGCTATTGACATATACATCTCTCCTTTAAATTGTACTAAGTATTATATACCCAGTTAAAATTATTTATAACAATTATTTATAAAAAAATCCTAAGGTGGCCCTTACTTTAATACCTTCGTTTGTGTGAAGGTGGGCAAGCTGCCTAGTATTTCTGAAGTCCACTCAAAGGAGGCTTTCCATCCAAACTAGGACGACGCAATCCCTTATAATAGTTGTAGGTTTAAATTCGGGCCTAAGCTCCTTAGGATAAAACAATTATAATATATTGTTAAAACTATTGCAACAAAACTTTTTCATAAAACAATTAAAGATACGTAAATACCAATGTTTTAACCTAGGAAAATTTTTGCAAATTTAAAGATATATCCTTATTAATATTTTACTATAGGATTTTTTATCTATGTTATAATGTCTATGAGAGGTATAGATAAATGACAAATGTTATCAATATTTTTAAAAATAGATCAAAATTTAGTAAGAGCGTTTTTTATAAAACTAAGCAAATGCTAGAAAAGCACGGATATGTTGTAAGTAATACTTATGATAAAAATGCTGTGTTAAATCTTGTAATTGGTGGAGATGGGACTTTCCTAAAGGCAGTCCATGATACAAACTTTACATCAATTCCTTTTATAGGGATAAATACTGGGCACCTTGGTTTTTACCAAGAAGTTGAAGTAAATGAAATCGAAGATTTTATCCTAGCTTTTAAAAATGGTCACTACCAGATAGAGGATCTCACTATTTTGCAATCTACAGTTAATAAAAAAAGAATAGAATCTTTAAATGAAGTGGTTGTAAAAAGTAATAAAAACCAAATAGTTAGGTTAAAAGTTTTTATAGACGGAAACTTTGTAGAAAATTTTTCTGGGGATGGACTTATAATAGCAACTCCTCACGGATCGACTGCCTATAATTTATCTTGTGGCGGATCAATCTTGCACCAGTCTTTAAAGGGATATTCTCTAACACCTATTGCACCTATTTATTCAAATTTAAATAATGCAATAATAAGCCCTATTGTCCTTCCAGAAGATGCTACTGTTGATATAGTAGTTTCCAAAAGAGATAACTACCATACTGTATTTATTTTTGATGGTAAGGAGTACTCTACAAAGGATTATAAAATCAATATTAGAGTATCTAATAACACAATAAAAAAGCTTATCCTTGATAAAAACCATTACTGGACAAATATCAAAAATAAGCTCATATAACTAGTCTAGGTTTACTTGGTTAAATATATCAACCAGTAAATTCCTAGCAATTGGTGCTACTGTTATACCACCTGTGTCAGCCGCATCTTCAATTACAATTGCTATTGCAATTTTTGGATCATAGGCTGGCGCAAAACCAACAAACCATGCATCTATAAATCCATTTGATTTATCAGTTGTTCCTGTTTTTCCAGCTACTTGAATCCCATCAATGTAAGCTGCTCTTCCTGTCCCCTCATTTACTACATCTACCATCATATCACGAATATTATTTGCATTTCTTTTACTTGTGACGATCGATAGTTTTTCATCTTTTGCTTTATAAACATTTTTTTCTTCTTTATCAGTTATAGTTTTTACAAGTTTTGGCTGCATCATAACTCCATCATTTGCAATGGTTGATGTAACCATGGCCATGTGAAGTGGAGTGGCTTGGGTTTTACCATAACCAAAACCTGTCATAGCTAAGTCTACTTGATTTAATTCTTTATAAGGTATTACAGAGTCATATTTTTCTAAATCAAAGGGATAAGATTTGTTAAACATATATTTATCTGTCATATTCATCAAAGTTTCTTTGCCCATATCATTTGTCTTTTTGGCAAAGTAAGTATTTGATGAATTTACAAAAGCACTTCTTAAATCGAGATGACCAAAAGAAATACCATCGAAGTTTTTGATTTCAAAGTTTTGTATAAGCTCTGAGCCAGTATCTTCATAATTCTCATCTATATTACTTTCTAGCATGGCATTTGCAGTTACAACTTTAAAGGTCGAACCTGGCCTATATAGTCCTGTTGTAGTTCTATTTACTAAAGGGCCATTGTTATTTGCAATAAGATTATCCCAATTTGCATCAATAGAGTTTGGATCAAAGGTAGGATTTGAAACCATGGCTAGGACATCCCCAGTTTTTGGATTCATCACTACAGCTGCTCCCACATAGTTACTCATATAATTATAAGTAAGGTTTTGAATATTTTGATCTATAGTTAGATGCAGGTCATTGCCCACATCATTGGTTACCACCATTTTTCTAAAGTTACTCATGTTTTCATCTCTAAGATTTAGTAACCAATTATTGAAAGTTTTTTCAATACCAGTTTTCCCATAGCTTTTTGATGTATATCCTGTTATTGTAGATGCAGCCTTGCCATAATTGTAGTGACGGACTTGGTTGCCGTTTTGATCAATATCACTATAAGCTAATATATTACCATTTTTATCAAAAATTTTACCACGGGCTATATTTTCTTCATTGACCCAGTTTCTACGATTGTTTTCATTACTTGCTACAGTCTGTGCTTTAAATAGTTCAAAATAAACTAAATATAAGGCAAGGCCCATAAATAAAACTACAAAGAAAATCATAACAAAAAGTAAGCGCTTGTTTAAGGTTGATTTAGATAAGACCTTTAGCTCGCGGCTATTTTTTAGCCTTTGCTTTTCTTCTTGTTTTTTTATTTTATCTATAAAACTTTCTTTTTGGGCTCTTTTTTTGCTAGCCTTACGATTATTTTTATCACTCATCTATCTCATCTCCATATTTAATATCGCTTGCACAATATTGTAAGCAACCAAGGAGGATAAAACCAGAAAGCATAGATGACCCCCCTTGAGAAATAAAGGGCAAGGTTACACCTGTAAGTGGAATTATTTTTAATACGCCTCCAAGGATTATAAAGGTTTGAAAGGCAAATAATACGCCTATGCTAAAGGCTAATATGCTAAAAAATTTATCTTGCTGGGTTAGGGATATTTTAAAGGCTCTGTATACCAAAATCATAAATAAAAGTATAACAGCAAGCCCCATAAATACACCCATTTCCTCTGAAATAGCAGAAAAAATAAAGTCAGATTCTGCTACAGGAATATAATCTGGATGGCCTAGACCAATGCCTGTTCCAAATAATCCCCCACTAGCCGTAGCAAATAAAGCTTGGGTTATCTGATATCCTGTAGCATTTATATCAGACCATGGATCTAGCCAAGTAGCAACCCTTATTCTAACATGGCCAAACATAAAGTAAGCCAAAATCGAACCAAAAATCATAGCTACTATATTTATAGTAATAAGCACCCTATCTTTTTCATATACAAATTGGGCAAGTATCATTAACCCAAAAAATATAAGAGCTGTCCCTAAATCTTTTTGTAAAAATAAAAAACCTATAAAAATATAAATTACTACATTCATATAGTATCTACCAAAGGGTTTCATAGATATTTCATTATATCTAGAATAGAAGCTCGCCACAAAAAAAGCTAGGGGCACCTTTATAAATTCTGATGGCTGGATTGTGATAGGTCCTAAAATGATCCAGTTTTTTGCCCCACCAATGTATGAACCAAATACTAATGTAGCCATAAATAAGCCAACAGATATTATTACATAAAATAAACTTATCTTATTCCAAAAATTAAAAACTTTGAGAATAAAAAAAGTTAAGAAAAATAGAACTATCCCTATTAAATAAAATTGTAATTGTCTTTTACCATAGGAGGGGTCAAGCCTATAAATCATGGCTACTCCTATGGCAAAAAGCATATTAACTATCATTAATAGTATATTATCAGCCTTGGTAATTTTTGGTGTAAGTATTGTAGATAAAACAATTACAACCAAGATAGCAAGGTAGGTGTAAAAATCAGTGGCTGAGAGATTTGATACATTAAATATCAAAGCCAAAGATAGGGCCAAAAATGAAAATATAAAAAGTAAAAATATTGATTTTCTAATGTACTTTTTCTCTTTTTGTTCTACATCAATAGTATTAAGCATTCTCTTCACCTTGGATAAATAAGAATTGGAGCTGGCCAATATGGATTATGTCATTTGACTTAAGCTCTATGGCATCCTCAATCCTTTCATCGTTTAAATATGTTCCATTTGCAGAATCTAGATCTTCTAGAAAATATATATCTTCATCTTGGATGATGCGGGCGTGAAATTTGGACAGGTACTTATCCTTGATGCAAATACTATTTCTATCATCACGGCCTATGGTATTATCCTCCCCTATAAAGTAATACTCTTGGACTATAAATCTAAAACCATCATTTCTATTTAGAAGTTTTAAATAAGTGTCTGATTCTTGCTCCTTTTTTAAGGTAGTTCTTACATCATAATAAATTATTCTTATGATCGAATATATAAAATAAAAAACCACTATGACAAATATGTATTTTAATATTGTTGAAAATAATTGGTACAAGGTTAAATTTCCTATAACCTGTACTGAAAAAACATCATCAACAGCTTTCAAAAATTTTTCCATATAAACCATCCTTTACGATTTGTATATATTTTACCACATATGATTTATTTTTGAACTTTATAAAAAATAAGTAAAAAAAACTAGGGCCTAGGCCCTAGTCTTTTTTTATTCTACGCTATCAATAATTTTTTGCATTTCGCTAATTAGTTTCTCTTTTTTATCATCAGCTGCTTTTAAGTTATCAGTTGATACTGCATTTATATAAAGTTTTATTTTTGGTTCTGTACCTGAAGGTCTAATTGCTACCCAAGATTCATCTTCAAAGTAATACTTTAATACATTTGATTTAGGCAAGCCTGTTTCATCTAACTTATAATCTATAACTTTCTTTGTTTCTAAACCTGCTAATGATTCTAATGGATTATTTCTAAATTCTTCCATTATTCTACCAATACGAGCCTTTCCATCTAAGCCTTGAAGGGTAATAGATATGACATCATTAGAATAATAACCATGTTCTTTGTATATATCATCTAAAACATCCAGTAAAGATTTACCTTGTTTTTTATAGTAAGCTGCCATTTCAGCTATCATCATTGCTGAGTTTACAGCATCTTTATCTCTAACAAAATCTTTGTAGTTATAGCCAATTGATTCTTCAAAACCAAAGATAAATTTGCCATCTCCTGTTCTTTCAAGCTCATTTGCTACTGCATAGATATTTTTAAAACCTGTTAGAACATCATAATTTTTAACTCCATATTTCTTAGCTATAGGAGCTATCAGATCACCTGTTACTATAGATTTGACTACTGCCCCATTTTCTGGAAGTTCTCCGTTTTTACTAAGGGCTTCTAAAATGTAGTTTGTAAGTAGGGCACCAATTTTATTTCCTGTTAAAAATATAAATTCACCATTACCATTATTTACTTCTACAGCACATCTATCTGCATCAGGGTCAGTTGCAAGAAGTAAATCTGCTCCCACTTCTTTTCCTAATTTTTCAGAGTATTCAAAGGCCGCTGGCATTTCTGGATTTGGATAGCCCACTGTTGTAAAGTCTGGGTCTGGATTTTCTTGTTCAGCTACGACATGGATATTTTTAAAGCCACGTTCGTCTAAAATCCTACGTACTAATTTGTTTCCAGTACCATTTAATGGTGTATAAACAATATTTATATCTTTATCTATGTCTTCATTTATAGTACAAGCTAGTATTTCTTTTACATAGTCTTCTACTACACTATCTGGCACCCACTCTATAATCCCATCTGCTAAGCCTTTTTCAAAATCTATACGTGGGATTTCAAAAAAGTCTTGATGTTCTGCTATATGACCTAAAATTTTATCTGCAGTTTCATCTAATATTTGGCTACCTTCAGCGTTGTAAGCCTTATATCCGTTATATTCCATTGGGTTGTGACTTGCTGTAATCATAACCCCTGCTGAAGTTTTTAAATGTCTTACAGTGTATGATAAAACTGGTGTAGGTTCAATTTCTTTATATATATAAACTTTTATCCCATTTGCCGCAAAAACTCCCGCTGTAATTTTTGCAAAATCTTCTGATTTATGGCGCACATCATAGGAAATAGCCACACCGGATTTTTTTTCATCATCTCCCATTTCAGCAATGGTATCTGCAAATCCTTGGGTGGCTTGGGCAACCATATATTCATTCATACGATTAGTACCAGCACCTAGTTTTCCCCTAAGACCTGCTGTTCCAAATTCTAAAGAGCTATAAAATCTGTCTTTTATCTCTTCATCATCATCTTTTATTTCTTCTAATTCCTTACGGGTTAATTCATCAAATTTTTCATTATTTAACCATAAGTCATAATTTTTTTTATAATCCATTTTTATCTCCTAATATATTTTATATACATTAACTGATAGTCTATCAAGGACTAGGTCCTCTACCCTACTATTACTTTTACCCTCTTTGCCAAAAATCTTATCCATAATAAAATCATGGCAGCCTATAAATGATCTTAGATTTTTATTATCTATAAATTTACCCTCGTTGCAAGCATTGATAGCTACTAGTATATAAGAATCATTTGCCTTTATTTTATAAATAATAAGACTATCTTCTATATTTTCCATAAAGCTTAAACTTTCCCTAATAGCAACTGGATTTATTTTATTAAACACTTTTATATCTTTTCTTAGAGCTATCAAATCTTTTGTATAGTTAAAAATTTCAATATTTTCTTCCTTTTCTTTCCAATTAATGGCATTTATAAATAAGGGAGAATTATAAGAATTTCTATCATTATTTTTACTATGATTAAATTCATTGCCCTCATACAAAAATGGTTTACCAAAGGATAATAAAACAAGTCCTAGGGCAAGTTTAACATAAGCATCTATATTTTCTAGATCAGTTAAGGATATTTGTAATTTATCGTATAAAATCAAATTGTCATGGCAATTAAAATAATTAATAGACTCTGATGCATAGTCTGCAAATCCCCATCTTTTGTCATCATAGTGAATGGATCCAGCTATCCCTTCTTCTATAATTGGTTTTAAATAGTGGGCTCCCTGGATATATCCTATTCCAAAAGAGTCGGTATCTCCTTTTATAGCATCCCTATAAATATCATTAAATACTCCAAAACCTTGAGACTTTTGAGAACCTTTTAAAGTCTGTTTTTCATAAGGCAAGGTAGTACCTAAAGCCATCCAGGGTTCTCCATACATGATGAGATTAGGATTTATTTTACGTAGTTCTTTTAGCGCAATTTTTATAGTATCTACATCTACTAAAGCCATAAGATCATAGCGAAATCCATCTATTTTATATTCCCTCACCCAATGTTTTAGAGAATCTATTATTAACTTCCTTACAAAGGGTCTTTCACTAGCTAGTTCATTACCCACTCCAGATCCATTTGAAAATGTCCCGTCCCTATTCATTCTATAATAATAATTTGGTCCTAGGGTATTTAAATTTGAATCATAAGACTTAAAGGTATGGTTAAAGACAACATCCATAATTACCGCTATATTTTCACTATGGATAGCCCCAATCATTTTTTTAAGTTCTATTATTCTTGATTTTGGATTTGTTGGATCACTTGAATAGGAACCTTCTGGAGCAAAATACAGTTCTGGATCATAACCCCAGTTATAGTTATCATCATCAAAAAATCTTTCACTGCTTTCATCTACACTAATAAAATCGTAGATAGGAAGTAATTGCACATGAGTAATGCCTAGTTCTTTTAAATTTTCAAGTCCTGTTTTAAAGCCGTTGTAGTGGGTGTTTTTTTCTGTAAGTCCTAAAAATTTCCCTTTATTAAGAACCCTACTACTTTTATCTGCGGTGTAATTTTTAACAGACATTTCATAGATAATAGCTTCTTGTTCAAGTATTTGTGGAACTTTAGAATTTTTAAAACCAGTGGGGTTAGTTTTTTCCATATCGCAAACTACTGAGTACATACTATTTATAGAACTGGTATAAGAATATGGATCTGTCACTTCGTACCTATCATTTACTAGGTAGGTATAATAATAACCATCTAGGTCCCCATCTATACTTAGCTCCCAAACTCCCCACTCATTTTGCTTCATAGGATATATATCTTTTCTGGGATTCTTATAATTAGTGGTTAAGGCTAATTTTACATCTACTTCTGGTGCGAATACTCTAAATATAGTCTTGGTTTTACTATAAATGGCACCCAGCTTATAATCTTTTATATCATCATAGGTTAAATCTTTATAATTTTTTATCAAAACAAGTTTCCTTTTTTAAGTATTCAAGGTTAAATTCATTGGCCCACAAAATATTTTTTACTTGCTTTTTAGTCCATTTTTCCTTATCAAGAAAATCTTTTGAAGTATTTTCCCTTATTTTAATTAAATTATCCAAATCTAAAAGTACTTCAAATGAATCGTTGTAAAGCAAGATTTCTCTATATAGATTTTTAAAGTCGTAAGGGAAGTTTTGTTGGCTTTCATTTAACAAGTTTTCTAATGTATATTTTACTACTTGGTTTTGATAAATGATATCACTAGCCTTATAGGTGTTATTAGCATTTCTATTTTTATAAGTTTTGTAGGTGTCTGGAAATAAATAAAAGTCATTTGCTTTTTTTAGATTATCAACTATCCCACCCTTAGTTGAGATGATATTTGTCATATTGAATAGGGAGTTTAGCATATCAAAGTTTTGATTATCATATAAGGGATAGGTTAGATTTGAATAGATATCACAAGATGGATATAACATTCTTAGATCGCTAACTGTAACATCTTCCACATAGACTATTTTTATTTTTTCTCTGATAATCTTATCTGATTCAATTAATTTTTTAAGAGCTAGGATAAACTTTATAGTCTCTTTGGCTATAAAATACCCTTCATTAGCCTTGCCAGAAAAAATATAGGTAGTTGGGATAAAGTAGGCATTTCTGTTATCTCTTAAGTAATAATATTGGTAGGCAATAGCAAGGGCATTTAAAATCTGCCTTTTACTCTCATGCATTATAGATAGTTGCATATCAAATATAGAATAAGGATTTATGTCAGTTTCTTTTTGTCCTAAAAATTCTATCAACCTATTTTTGTTTACTAATTTGATATCATCAAGCCCTGACAAAAAAGTACTATCGTTCTCATATCTACTTATTTTTTTTAAATTATTATAGTCTGTTATAGCTAATCCGTAATCCTTAAAATAAGTTGTAAGTTTATCATTAGCACTTTTCCCATACATTAGCCTATCAGTACCTAAATTTATGTGAGAATTTTGTTTATGGGACCCTTTGTTTTCCGCTAAGATTTTTGATAAAAATAGGTAGTCTTTGCTTAGGGCTAGGTTTATATTTTTAAATACCACATAGCCATCTTCTATAAAGGGTTTAAAGTCAACATCGCCTGCTAACTCATTTTGCACATCCATTATTGTAGCAAATACATCTTCATTTAATTTTCTAATCTCATCAATCGGATAGCGTTCTAAGGAATCATCTGTGACTGAAAAAACCAGATGATAAAAGATTTCTCTAGTATAGGCTATGGCTTTTTTTATAGTAAATCTATATTCGTAAGTTAAAATTCTAATAAATTCTATAAGGGCTAAGCTTGGGTGAATATCATTTATTATTACATTTGTTTTTTCATTTATTAGATTTATATCTTCATAATACAAGATATACCTACGAACAAAGTCTCTTATAGCTGATGCAGCAAAAAAGTATTCTTGTTTAAGTCTTAAAATCTTTCCTTCATAACTAGAATCATCTACATATAAAAACTCAGTTATAGAACTATTATTTATATAATCGTCATAGGCCTCTAAGATTTCACCCTTTGAAAACTTATTTATATTTACATCCTTTGGAGATTCTGCCTTAAATAATCTTAGGGTATTTATAAAACTTGCATCATTGGATATAACTGGCATATCGTAGGTAACTGTCTTGTGCCTTTTTCCATATATTTCTATTTCATAGGTAAAAGATTTTTTGTGCTCCCAGTTTGAGCCATACCTTAGCCATGAGGAGGCCTCCTCTGTTTGCATCCCATCTTTTATAACTTGTTTAAAGTTACCAGACTCATAGCGCAATGCATATGCTGTTGCCTTTATTTTTTTATTTGACAACTCGTTTATAAGATAAGATGAACCCATACCCATATCTCCTATACCTAAGCCTGGTTCAGGATCTAAAGATAAAATATCCTTATAGGAAAAACCCATTTCAACTAAGGCAGCTTTTATATCACCTTCTAAGTCTAGTTTATAAATAGCGTTAGACAAAAATCTACCTGGCAAGTATTCAAAACTTAGAATATAAACTTCATAGCCTTCCTTAATTTTTTTAGTATCCACCCATGTTTTACCGATTATTTCCATAAGATACCTACATAGGCAGTCATATATTTCGTTATCTCTGGCTGTTTTTATGTCTTTAGCATAAAAAGAATACAAATAATTTTGTATTCTTTCTATAATAATATCTTTATTTTTTTGCATATTAGGCTTTGATATCCTCATATAAATCTAAGTACTTGCCAGCTGACATTTGCCAGTCTATATCTTGGCTCATGGCATTCTTTACTAAACTATAATGGGTTTCTTTATCATTTTTATAAACGTTAATAGCATTTTTTATAGTAAATAAGAGCTCATGGGCATTTATATTTGCAAAAGAATAACCAGTACCATCTCCAGTGTATTCATTATAAGGGATTACTGTATCCTTTAATCCTCCAGCTTCTCTCACTATTGGTAATGTTCCATAACGCATAGCAATTAATTGGCTTATGCCGCATGGTTCTGAAATAGATGGCATTAAGTAAAAATCACTTGCGGCATATATTTTGTGGGCTTCAGCTCCACCAAAATAAATTCTGCTTGCCATTTTTTCCGGATACTTCCAAGCAAAATATTTAAACATTTCCTCGTAAGTATAATCCCCTGTTCCGAGTAACACAAACTGGATATCTTCTTGTAAAAGCTCTTCTAGGATAAAACGTATTAAATCCATACCCTTCATCTCGTTTAATCTAGATACAAGACCTATAACTGGCACATCTTCTCTTTTTGGCAATCCATATAATTCTTGGATAGCAAGTTTGTTTAAAACTTTTTTATCAATAGAATTTATATCATACTTTTGATCTATCAATGAATCTGTTGCTGGATTCCATTCATCATAGTCAATCCCATTTACTATGCCAGATAGTTTATAGTCATATTGTCTAATCACACCATCTAGACCTTCTCCATAAAATGGATAGTGGATCTCCCTAGCATAATTTTCTGAAACCGTATTTACAGCTGTAGCATGGATAATGCCTGCTTTCATAAAGTTTATAGCATCATAATATTTTAAATCATTTTCATTGAAGTATGACCCATCAAGGCCTGCTAGGCGTAGATATTCTGGATCAAAAATCCCTTGGTATTTTAAATTGTGAATGGTAAATAAGGTTCTTATATCATCAAAATAACTATCCCCGCGTCTATAATCATTCACAAAAACATTTACCATAGCAGTATGCCAGTCATTTGAGTGGATAATGTCAGGTTTAAAATTAATTTCCTTACCTAAAAGTGTACAAACTTTTGAGAAAAATATAAATCTCTCAGCATCATCGTCAAAACCATAAGGACTTTCACGATCAAAGTATTCTAGGTTGTCAATAAAATAATATTTAACCCCATCAAAATCTAGGCCATATACTCCGGCATATTGGTGTTTCCAGTCAAGATCTACAAAAAAATCGGTAATTTTTTCCATTTTTGCCCTATAGGCTTCATCAATAGTGCTATATAAGGGCAAAACCACTCTAACATCTGCTCCAAGTTTTATAAGTTCCTTTGGAAGAGAACCTGCAACATCTGCTAGTCCTCCTGTTTTTATAAATGGCACTGCTTCACCAGTTAGATAAAGGATGTTCATTAATAACTCCAATCCTCTAAAATTTCATTCTTACTTGATACATATGGATGGGATCTGTTACCAAATAACTTAACATTTCTACCAACTTGAGTACTTTTTTCTGCAATAACAAAATTAAGGATTGCTTCATCACCTATAACGCTGTCTTGAAAGATTACAGAGTTTTTAATCACTGCACCTTTTTTAACATTTACTCCCCTAAATATAATAGAATTTTCTACTTCTCCTTCAATAATAGCTCCATTTGCTACTAGCGAATTTTTAACCCTGCTATTTTTTGTATATGAAGTAGAAGGCTCATCTTTTGATTTTGTATAAACTAGGCCATCTTTATAAAATAGGTTGTTAAAATAGTCTCTATCAAGTAATTTTAGATTTGCATCAAAGAAAGAATAAGCATCCATAATAATTTCTAATTGATTATCTATATGATAAAAATCTAGGTCTAATTTTTCTGGGAATTCAAAAATAGCTGTTAAAAGAGTTGATATACTATTTTTTTCTTCAGCGTACCTTAAAATTCTTATAAATAAGTCTCTTTTTATCAGAATAGATCCAGCAAATAAGTCGAATTCTTCGCTAGTTCCTAAATTTAGGCCAGCACTTACTGGTTTTCCATCTTCACTAGAATTTATTATCTTACGATTTAAGAAAAAACCATCCTCATCAAAAGTTTTTTTGGTGAAAATTAAGGCATCTTTACCCTCACTTCTTAATCGTTCCTTAGCATCTCCTATATCTACTTTGTTAATATACATAGGATTTGTGATAAATATATACTCAGCATTGCTATTTTCAAAGGCCCTTATGGTATCAAAGTATGTTTCAATTTCGGTTGGATTTGTTATATCATAATTTGGAGGATTTATTGTAAGACCCCCACGTCTTCTATTTAGCTCCCAACTACGTCCATCACCTATGTGATCAAGAGTAGATCGCATTTTATTTCCAGCATATAAAATTACATTGCTAATATCATAATTAGTTAAATTTGATAGAGTAAAGTCAATAATCCTGTATCTTCCAGCAAAAGGAAGCATATAATCAGGTCTTACCTTACATAATTCTCCATAATCTGCTGGATTAAATTCTGAGCTATATACTAATGCTACAATATTATCCATATTATTCCTCCTCGATACCTTCAGAACTTACTAGATAGACCTTATCAGTACCACTTTCACCGATATTTTCATTTATTTCTATATCTTCAGCAACGACACAATTATAAATCTTATATCCTGACTTTACTTTTGATCCATTTAGTAAAACAGAATTATATACTTCTGCCCCCTCTTCTATAGTTACATTTGAGAAAAGAACAGAGTTTTCTACTTTACCATCTATAACACAAGCCTCATTTACCAAAGCATCATTTAATGTTCCCTTTTGACCTATTCTATGTGGTGGTAGGTTTAGGCTGGTTGTATATATTTTCCAATCCTCATCATAAATCCCAAGTTCATTGCTAGGATTAATTAAATCAAGATTTGCCTGCCAATAACTTCTTACAGTTCCTACATCCTTCCAATAACCATCAAATTTATATACATAAAGTGGTGCGCCATCAGCTAGCATTTTTGGAATAATATCTTTTCCAAAGTCATTTGATGAGTCTGGATTTTCATTATCTTCTATAAGTGCTTTTCTTAAAACTTTCCAGTTAAATACATAAATTCCCATAGAAGCTAGGTTTGATTTTGGATTTGCTGGTTTTTCTTCAAATTCGGTAATTTTTCCGTCTTCATCAGTATTCATAATACCAAATCTGCTTGCCTCATCCCAATCCACTTCCATAACGGCAATAGTAGCATCTGCTCCTTTTTCCTTGTGGATATCCAAAAGCTTTCTATAATCCATTTTGTAAATATGGTCACCAGATAAAATCAAAACGTATTCTGGATTTACAAGATCAAGGTAGTTTATATTTTCATAAATAGCACTGGCAGTACCTTCAAACCATTTCCCACCTTCTTCAGTATAATATGGAGAAAGTATACGAAGTCCACCGTGGTTTCTATCATAGTCCCAAGCTGATCCTATACCTAAGTGACGATTTAATAACTGTGGTTTATATTGGGTTAGGACACCTATATCTTTTATTTCTGAATTTGTGGAATTACTTAGGGCAAAGTCTATTATTCTGTATTTTCCACCAAAAGGAACTACAGGCTTTGCCATATCTTTTGTCAATGCTTTAAGCCTTGACCCTTGGCCACCAGCCAAAAGCATTGCTGCTGTTTTATTTGAGTTTCTCATATGCCCTCCTTCACAAATGTCTTCATCATATGCTATATTAATACCCTAAAATAGGAGTAAAAAGATAAAAAAACCTTTTCTTAATATATATTTTACAAAATTTGCCCAGCTTTGACAATAAAATGAGTTAAAAGTATAGTAAAAGTTACATGGGGATGCCATGGTTTCGACGTGGTCGAAGAATTATTAGTAGCAAGTCGAGTGTGGAACGTAAATCCACAGTTTAAATATAAACGCAAACAATAATAGCGAAGCTAACTTCGCACTAGCTGCCTAAGAATCTGGTAGCAATGAATTGTAGGTTTGTCGCGAACTTACAATTTGTTTCATAATTTTAGCGACAACTAATATACCTAAGCTTTGCAGTATATTCAGTAAGATGAAGCTAGCATAAAAACTATTTGTAAGTTTATCAGTTTTTATGCGAATCTTTTAAACTTACTAAACTTGTAGAGGCTAATAAGGAGACTTCCACGGACATGGGTTCGACTCCCATCATCTCCACCAAATTTGGCCAATAAGCCGTAATAAGTAAATTTTAGATATTGAAATTTAAAATGTTACAAAAAAAGAGCCCTAAATGGGCTCTAATTTTTTTCTTATTTTTCATAATATAAGTCATCATCAGGTATATTTTCCCCAACTAGCGACTCATCTAAATCATTTAATTTATCAAGGAAGACCTTATAGGTTCCCTTCATTGTATCTTCATCTATAAATACTGGATTTGACCTTTGTAAAGATGTTTTTGCTTGTTCTTTTGTAATATCATAAGCTTTTAGTATATCTTCTGAAACTTCTATATCAAAATCATCATCTTCTAGTTTTTGAGTACTTTCTTTATAATTTTCTAAAAACTTATCAAATTCAATTTTATTATTTTTTAAATAATCTTTATTTACAATGATTATCTCAATAACAAACTCTCCCTTTGCAATTGGTAGTAAGTTTGCTAGGTCTGATTGGAAATAATCTTTATCCTCTATTTTTGTAAGGTATGGATCAGATAGGATGGTCATAAAGTTGCTTGTCTTATCCATCTTATTTAAAATCTCATCCATACTTTTATAGTATTCTAAGTTTAGTCTTAAAAATAAGCTAGCAGGGCCTATTTTTTTATCTAATATTTCTGCAAGATTAGCAACTGGATCTGGTATTAGGAAATTTTTGCCCATCAAATCTTTTTGATTATTGACCAAAAAGTCTGAGACTATGTGGATATTATCTAACTGAGTTATGGCTGCTATTTCAATGCCTTGATTAGTTTGATTATAAAGATATGGTGCTAAATATCCTGGTACAATTGCAATATCAAAATCCCCATTTTCTATTTGAAGGTAGTTTGGATTTTTTGAAATATTATAAGAAGTATCCTCTGAGTCTTTCATATTATCTATTACTATCTTTGATGCAAAGGTAGTAGCATTTATGGTTAACTCATCTTTTTTTGCTTCTTCTTTTTCAACTTCTATTACCTGAGTTTCTTCTGTCTTTACTTCTTCTTTTTTGCTACAACCAGGAACTATCGCAATAAGTGCTAGGGCTAATAATAATTTCAATACTTTAGTCATGGATTTCTCTCCTATCCTCTATGGCTCTTTCTAAGGTGAGTTGGTCGAAGTATTCCAGATTTGACCCAACAGGTATACCTTGGGCAATTTTTGTTACTCTAACATTTTTCTCATTTAAAAGGCTGGTTAAAAATAAAGCTGTGGTTTCCCCTTCTATTGTAGAAGAAATCGCAAGGATAATTTCTTTTATACCCTCACTTTCGATTCGATTTAGTAGTTTATCTATATTTAATTCATCTGGACCTATGCCATCTGATGGGGAAATCAAACCACCAAGGACATGGTATTTGCCATGAAAGGCTCCTGATTTTTCTATAGCTATCAAATCTTTTACATCTTCTACTATACAGATAAAATCTTCTTCACGGGTTATATCTTTACAGATATCGCAAATATCAGCTTCAGTAAGATTTCCGCAAATATCACACCTATGAATTTTTTCTTTTACTTCAATCAAGGCCTTGGAAAAATCTTTTATATCAGCTTCATCTCGCTCTACAATATTCATCGCCAGCCTTTCAGCTGACTTTCTACCTATGGTTGGCAGTTTTTGAAACTCTTCTATTAAGTTATTTAAACTTTCTGGAAAGATTGCCATTACATAAATCCAGGTATGTTTAGCCCACCTGTTAGTTTGCCCATAGTTTGGCCGCTGTATTCATCCGCTTTGTTTAAAGCATCATTTACAGCTGCGATTACAAGATCTTCTAGCATTTCACTATCTTCTGGGTCTATCACATCTTCATCTATTTTTAATGCAATTAATTCTTTTTTTCCGTTTACAGTTGCTGTTACAACTCCACCACCAGATGTAGATTCAAATTCTTTTTCTTCGATATCTTGCTGAGCTTTTTCCATCTCAGCTTGCATCTTTTTAACTTGTTTCATCATATTATTCATATTTCCGCCACCTGGGAATCCGCCTCTTGCCATAATTTTCTCTCCTATTCTATAATTAATTCATCTCCAAAGATATCTAATAGTTTGTTAGAATAATCTTTGCTTTCTTCTTTAATCTCTATTTCTTCTTTTTTTTTATCTTCTACATTACTTATATTATTGTTCATATTATCGTATGAATCAATAGTAAACTTATAATCTGCCTTTAAGATCTCTTTTAAATTTTTTTCTATATCATCTATTTTTGATACTATAAAGAAATTATAAAAGTCTTCTTTGATGTAAAGGATAAAGTTGTTATTACTTATCCTATAATTAAAGCCCTCATCAGTAAATAGACCATTTATAACTCCACCAGCCGTTTTTACTAGCATGGTTTTTATTTTTTCTTCCTCAACAGATGTTAAGAAACTACTAGTGGTTGGTGAAACTTCTTCTTTTTTTTCTACTCGTGGTGCTTGTTCCGTATTTTTAGAATCTATATTAGTATTATCTAAAACTTTTTTATCAGTATTATCATTTACTTCAGGAATCTCCCTATTAACTGATACGTTAGTCTTATTTAAATCTAGATTGGCTAGTTTATTTTCCACTACTTTGTTAATGGTATCTATCAAATCATCACCAGTATTTTTTTCTAGATAGCTTATCCTAGAATCTAGGTTATCTATATTTTTTAAATTTAATAGCCTAAGGATACATACTTCAGTGAGTACATCTGTATTTTCTGCAAGCTTCATCTTATTATTATATTCTATAAGTATATCCAGATAGTCTCCTAGCTCACCATCAGTTATATCTGCTGATCTTTTAGCTATAAAATCTTTATACTCATCATTATCAAAATATGACTTATTGCCGGTAAGCTTAAATATTAAAATATCATTAAAATAAGCTATTAGGCCATCCATGATATCTTTATTTGACTTGTTATTGGCTCTTAAATCAAATAAGCTTTCCAAACTTATTTTTGAATCTTTTGCTATAATCGCACCAGTCAGTTTATCTACATCATAAAAATCCACTACACCTAGTAAGGATTGGACTTTTGCTAAACCATAAGACTTTTCTCCAAAAGAAACTACTTGATCTAGGATGCTTAGTGCATCACGCATGGCACCATTTGCTTTTTTTATAATAAGCTCGATGGCCTCCCCATCCATGTTAACATCTCTATCTTTTAGGATTTTATCTATTTGAGTCTTAATGTTTGAATCATCTATTTTATTAAACTCAAATTTTTGGACACGGGATAAGATTGTGCGAGGAACTTTTTCTATTTCAGTTGTTGCTAGTATAAAAATTAAATGGCTTGGTGGCTCCTCCATGATTTTAAGTAAGGCATTAAATGCCTCACGGGTTATCATATGGGCCTCATCTATAATATAAACCTTATATTTTAATTTATTTGGTGGATAGATTACATTATCTTTTAGGTTTCTTATATCATCTATCCTACGGTTACTAGCAGCATCCATTTCTACTACATCGATAGTAGCTTCTTCTTCAATGACCTTGCAGTTTTCACATTCAAGGCATGGTGATCCATCTTTGGGATTTAGGCAATTGACTGCCTTTGCAAATATTTTTGCACATGAAGTTTTTCCTGTACCACGTTCGCCAGAAAATATATAAGCATGGCTTATCTTGCCAGTTTTTACCTGATTTTTAAGGACAGTTGTTACCCTATCTTGGCCTAAAACTTCATCAAAAGTCTTTGGCCTATATTCTCTATATAATGCTTTTGCCATAATTTTCCTTTCTAAAACATTATACCATATGTAAAATTTTTGCATTTAGAAAAATTCATAGTATAGTCTAATATGTTAATCGTATGGAGAGCTGTCCGAGCGGTTGAAGGAGCACGATTGGAAATCGTGTATACATCATTCATGTATCATGGGTTCAAATCCCATGCTCTCCGCCATGCACTAGATGGGGAACTAGCGATGCCTTGTAACCTGCAATTCGCTATAGCAGGGTCGAATTCCCAGTCAAGGGATATTATCTAACTACAAGCCTATATAAACTAGCGTTGACTACTGGGTCTTGCGCAACAGGAAACTATGAACCATGTCAGGACGGGAACGTAGCAGCATTAAGTAGACCTTTCTGTGTGCCGCAAGGTCACCTAGTACGAGCTAGGCTTATATAGATACTCTAGTGAGATTTTATTTCGAAGCTGGGTGTGCTTTACATAACCTCGAGGTTTAACCTCGGGGTATTTTTTTACTTTATTTTTCTTTTAAGGTAGTTTATAATCTTAATAAGGAGCTTAAATATGATAGGTAAAAATATAGAAAAGATGTTTAAAGAGCCTACCGAAAATATAATGATTCCTGCAAGTGATGTGGCTATAGTACGTGAAGATGACTCCCTAGTCCATGCCATCCTCGTCCTATCTTCTTCTGGTTATCAAACTATCCCGGTTTTAGATGATGAAAATAGAGTAAGGGGACTAATTTCTATTTCTAATATAGTTACTAGTACTGAAGATTTATCAATATTTGATGAGGATAAACTTGCTCAAATCAAAGTAAATAAGGTAATGAATCAAGTTGTGCCTATACTATTTGACAATTATAATCTAGAAGATGTTTTAAGGTTGATAATTAATAATAATTTTATCTGTATCACCCATAAAAACGGATATTTTTTAGGAATTATCCCTAGAAAAATAATCCTAGAAAGATTTACACATATAGCCCATAACTTGGAAAATCAATATAGATTAACACAAAAATAATAAGAGGATGAGTTTTATAGTTCATCCTCTTTTATTTTAAATATTGCTGATCCAAAGGGTCTTATTTTTATAAAATCATTCTTATTTAAAGTGCCATTTACATTGCCAGATCCCTTATAGGCTAAAGCTTCTGTATTTATTAACTCTTCTAGCTTATAAGGGCTAGGGATTTTGTATTCTAGGTCTGTTAAATTTATTATAATTAGCACTTTTTTATCTTTATAAGTTCTAATATAGGCATAAATACTATAGCCACCTATATCAAGAAGTTTTGTAGTTGATTCATTACTCGATAAGGCCTTTTCCTTTTTATATAGGCTAGTTAAATCTTTGTAAAAATCATTAAAAGTTAAATTTTCATCACTTTTCGTCTTAAAGCTAGTTTTATCAAAGACAGAAAAGGTTTTAAAACTTGCTAGTTCATCTCCCATAAATATCATTTTTGATGAATTTAGCGAGTATAAAAAGGTAATAAGGGTTTTTAATTGGCCTATCTTATCTTCTCCGTGCATTTTCATAGCTAGGCTTGCTTCATCTAAAAAAGCATCTACATAAGAAAAACCTAATACCTTTTTTGAGTTATCAGCTATTATTAAATTTTGTATATCCCTTTTATAGTTGTCACGCTCAAAAGGAGATTTTTGCATAATTCTTAAAATTTTTCTAAAACTTAGATCATAGACATAATCAAATTCTAAATCAAGATCGTAAACTCCATTAAAGCTTGCAAGAGCATAAGACTTATTTTTATGAATGATATTAATAATTTCTCTTAATAAATCTATCCAATCTTGGTTAATTCCCCTATCCTCTTGGCCCTGCCAGTAAATAGCATTTTCTATATTAGCAAAAACTAAGCCGTCTAAATTATATTCTTTTAACCAATAATTAACAGCAGATAGGATATAAGACCTACTGGCATTTTTACTAGGATCAAAGTTTAAACCACCATAATAGTTATATTTTATATCTAAAGAATCATAGGTATAGAGGTTTCTTCCATCAAAGTTATCAAATAAATAAGGGCTTTCATCAAATTCGTATATATCAAGTTCAACCAATATGCCTATATTATTTGCATGAGCCTTATCTATAAATTTCTTAAAGTCCTTTGCATCGCCATATCTTTTAGTAAAAGCAAATAAACCACTACTTTTATAACCGTAAGACTTATAATTTACATATTCTGTAACTGGCAAAAAGCTAATATAATCAAAGTTATTTGCCAAGCAATGCTCAATTAACATGCCAAAAGAAAAGTCCTCATCTTTTAAAAGTGATCCTAGGTGGACTTGGTAAATATTCTTTGGATCTTTATATACCTTTTTATTTTTAAATTCATAGCTATTATCACCAACTAGGGAACAATTTTCTTTTACTGACATTGCTCTTGCATAGGGGTCTAGCTTATTTATTGTTTCACCATCTCTAGTTGTAATTTTATATTGGTACCTATGACCTTTTTTTGCATCTTTAATGCCAGCAGAAAAGACTCCTGTTCTATATTTTCTTAGTCCTTGTCCCTGCCAATCGTTAAAATCTCCTATAAGCTCAACCTTGTAGGCGTTTGGAGCAAAAACTCTAAATATGTATCCTCCATCTTTTGGATGGTTGCCAAAAAATTCGTGAGCACTTTTAGATTTACCTTTTAAAAATTTATTTGTATCCATAAAAACCTCCTAATGATAGGAAAAAAGACAGGTTATACCCCTGCCTCATCATTAAATGCATCTATCATAGCTCTGGCTGCTTCTATCATCATCCAATTTACTTTTTGTGACCAATCCGGGTCAGTGGCATAGTTTATACCTATAGCATCAGTTGAGACCCCATTATAATAATCCCCATCAGAAGATAGGTAACTTTCCTTTAAATGTTTTGCTACAGTATTTATAGAATCAGCTGGTGTTTTAAAGTCTGTAGCTTGATTATAGGGGTCAAAATCATAGGCATTAAAACCAAATAGATTATTTTTATTTAAAAAAAGTTCGCTTGTACCATTGCCTGTTTCATGTTTGGCCATAGCCATTAATAAAAGTGGGTTGACTCCATAGGTTTCTCCTGCTTTTTTAAAATCTTTACCAAGGCCAGCTAGCCCTGTACCTATTAAGGCATTGTCTAGTTCTTCCGCTGTAAAGTCTGGCGTATTTAATAGGTAAAACATATTATTTGAATCAATCTTACTAGATCCCTTATCATAAAAAATATCTAAGTCTTCTTCAAATTTTTTATATTTTTCTACTTGAGTTTTTTTAAGTAGCCTTGCTTCGTAATATATCTTATTAATCCCATCTATAAGGTTAACTTTGGTGTTTTCCTTGGCAGCAATGGCCTTATTTGAGCTAAATAAAGCTATAAATAAAGCAAATCCCGCCACTAATTTTTGTGTATTTTTGTTTTTCATATATAAACTAAGTCCTAACTTTTTTATAAATTATATTAGCCAGGACTTAATAAAGCAAATTATTATTTAATTTTTCTTGATCCAGGTTTTACTGCTGGTGTATCTTTTAAATGATCTGGTAGGTCATCTGCATCATAGGTATTTACATCTATTTTTGTAGCGGAGATAATAGGCAGACCATTTATCTCATCTTTATTTGACCTATTTACAATAGATGTTAGAGCTACTACATCCGCCCCGTATGATCTAATTACTTCTACTGTTTCAAAGGAAGATTTACCTGTTGTAATTACATCTTCAACAATAATTACTTTTGCTCCCTCAGGGATTTCAAAACCACGGCGCAGGGTCATATCATTATCTACTCTTTCTGTAAATATGGCATTAGTCCCGATAGCCTTTGCTAGTTCATAAGAGATAATTACCCCACCCATAGCAGGTCCTACGCATAGGTCTACCTCAATATCAGCTTCTTTCAGTTTTTCAGCTATTATTTTAGATACTTCTTCGCAATATTCTGGATGCTGAATTAATTTTGCACATTGGATATATCTATCAGAGTGTTTACCGCTTGAAAGTAAAAAGTGACCTTCTAAAAGAGCGTCTGATTTTTTTAATAATTCTATTGTTTTATCCATCTTCTCTCCTAAATAATTCCTATAATTTCTTTTATATCTTCTATATTATTTTCTTCTAAATATTTTTCAATACCTACTGCTACATCAAGCATGGTGTTGTAGTCTACAAAGTTTGCAGTACCTACTTGGATAGCGCTTGCTCCTGCCATAATAAACTCTAGGGCATCTTTATAATTCATTATTCCACCCATGCCTATAACTGGTATATCTACTGCATGGGCTGCTTCATAAACCATTCTTAGGGCAATTGGTTTTATGGCTGGACCTGATAGACCTGCAGTCTTATTTACAAAAACTGGAGCTTTTGTGTTTATATCTATGGCCATAGCGTTAAAAGTATTTACAAGTGAAATTGCATCTGCTCCATTATCTTCTGCAAGTTTTGCAAAAGTTGGAATGGATCCTACATTTGGTGAAAGTTTTACTATAAGCGGTTTTCTAGTTTCTTTTCTCACTTTTGATATAACTTCACTAGCCTTAGTTGGATCTGTACCAAAGGCCATGCCACCTTCTTTAACATTTGGACAAGAAATATTTAGCTCAATCATAGGCACATCAGTTTTATCTAAGATACTTGCACTTTTTACATAGTCTTCTACTGAATGGCCACCTAAATTTGCAATGGTGACTGTATCTTTGCTAAGCAAAAAAGGTAATTCCTCATTTACAAAATATTCTATACCAGGATTTTGAAGCCCTATTGAGTTCATAATACCAGATGGAGTTTCATGAATTCTTATTCCAGCATTTCCTAAATTTTTATTTAAAGTAAGCCCCTTTGAGCAAATGCCTCCTAGCTTATCAAGGTCAATATAGTCTGCAAACTCTTTGCCAAAACCAAAAGTTCCACTTGCAGCTATGACTGGGTTTTTAAAGTGGATACCACATATATCTACTCCTATATTCATTCAAAAACCTCCCTTGCATTAAAAACTGGGCCATCTTTACAAACTCTTAAAAACTCCCCATCAGCACTTGGAACTGTACAACCAAGGCATGCTCCGATTCCACAAGCCATGTGGGCTTCCATAGAAACTTCTAAATAAGCCTCATTGTTTTTTTCATGAATTGCCTTAAGTAAACCATTTGGCCCGCACGCATAAATAATATCATAGTCATCTGGGTTTAAGTCTTCAGTAATGAATTTCTTATCATTTTTAAATGAAGTTGTTGTGACAGAAGCTACATAAGGTCTAAAGTCATCTACAAAGTATGGATCAAAGGTAAAACCTGCGTAAAAATCGGGTTTTTCCGGAAGATTTTTTACTAGATCTAAAAGTGGAGCTATACCTATTCCTCCAGCGACAACTGCAACTTTTTTACCCCTTGCAATTTCAGTATTAAAGCCCTTACCAAGTGGGCCTAAAAGCTTTACCTTATGGCCTGGAGTAAGACCTGCCATAATTTCTGTACCTGCACCTACAACTTGGTATAAAAATGTAAGTTCTTCTTCATCCTGATCACATACTCCAAAAGGACGTGATAATAAAGGCTCATTTCTAAAACTTTCTGTTCTAAACATAAAAAATTGGCCAGACTTTGCCTTGAGGCCTATATCGACTTTCATTTTCCAAATGCTAGGTGCTATTTCAATATTTTCTGTAATCACACCATTTTTATAGGTCTTCATTCTTTAAAATATCCTCTCTGGTTTTAAGAACAGCTTCTCTAGCGTACTTACCAATATTATCTGCCTCATCTTCATGGTTCATGTAAGCCTTTAAAACTCCACGGGAGTTATTAACTACTCCGCCATTATTATCATTTAAAAGTTTATACACATTTAAGCTATCTGCTCCTTGGGCACCGAAGCCTGGGATTAAAAAGAAATTATTTTTATATCTATCTCTTATCTCTTCAACTTCTTTAGTATGAGTTGCACCAACTACAAAGCCTACTGGCCCATAACCACATTCTCCGATATACTTATCATTTAGTTCTTGTAATTTATCTCCTACTTTAAAAAATAATTCTTCTCCATCTGTTTTTAAAACTTCAAAGTCATTGGCTCCAGGATTTGATGTTCTAAGTAGGACAAATATACCTTTATTGCCACTAGCTAGGTACTCTTCATAAGGTTTGATTGAATCCATGCCCATATATGGGTTTAAAGTTATAAAATCTGTTTCAAAATCTCCCTCAAAGTGGGCCTTAGCATATTGGCTAGCAGAGGCTGCAATATCTGATCTTTTGATATCTCCTATGGATAATAAATCTTTTTCTTTTAGATAAGCTAGAGTATCTCTATAAGCTATCATTCCCTCAATGCCATATGACTCGTAGTAGGCTATTTGAAGTTTATAAATAGCTGTTATGTCATAAGTCGCATCTATTATTTCTTTATTAAAAGCAAAGAGAGCTTCGTGGATACTTTTGCCCTCCTTATCCTTTTCTGGTATGTAGTCAAGGGAAGTGTCAAGGCCTACACAAACAAAAGCTTTTTCTTCCACTTTCTTATATAATCTATCTATTATCTGCATATTTTAAAACCCCTTTCTTATAAACTTTTTTAACTTTTCCAAAAAGTTCTTTGCCTATTAATAGTGAGTTTTTTGATTTTGATTTTATATCTTCTTCCTCATAGATATAAGACTCATCAAGGTCTATTAAAGTAAAGTCTGCTTCATAACCAGTCTCTATTTTTCCCTTATTTAAACCTAAAAGTCTTGCAGGATTGGTTGCCATGATTTTTATCAAATCATTAAGAGAAATTTCTCCAGATTTTACTAAAACTTCATAGCAAGTTGAAAAAGCAGTTTCTATGCCAATAAATCCTGGTGCACCTTTTTCCTTATCTTCTTTACTATGAGGAGCATGGTCAGTGGATATGGCATCTACTGTACCATTTTTAATCATCTCTATTAAAGTTTTTCTATCCTCTTCTTTTCTTATAGGAGGATTCACCTTTACTTCTTCACGTCCTTTATTAGCTAGTAATAAATGGTGAGGAGTTACTTCACAAGTAATTGGTGCTCCTAGGTCTTTAAAATATTTTATAGCTGTTATAGCACCTTTAGTAGATACATGAGAAAAATGAGCTGGGCAGTTAAGTTTATAGGCATAATAAGAGTCACGAAGGGTCATGGCATCTTCTGCAATTTCATAGTCTACATCAGAAACTTCATCCACTTCTTCATGGAGGGTCATGGTTACCCCAAGGTCTTTGGCTTTTTCCATGGCCTTATACATAACCATATCATCATTTACCCCGTGGCCATCATCTGAAATGTATTTTACAGAATCTGGCATAGAATCTAGGTGGTCTAAGGTTTTTCCATCAAAGTTTTCTGTAATGGTATATACTTGCTCAATATCAATTAAATCTAAGTCTTTACCACGTTTTATAATATCATTATAAATTTCTGGGCTAGATACAGTTGGCTTGGTATTTCCCATTAAGAGTACAGAAGTATAGCCACCTGCAAGCGCTCCATAAGATCCTGTTTCTAGATCTTCTTTATAAGTAAAACCAGGATCTCTAAAATGTACGTGCATGTCTACAAAAGATGGAACTAGGGCTAAGTTTTTACAATCGATTATTTCATCAGCTTCATTTTCAGCAAAAGCTTCTACTATTATCCCATCTTTTACATAGATAGGATCTCTAGATATTTTTACCTCATCAAATGAATAACAATTTTTAAAAATTTGCTTCATTATTCTTCTACTCCGTAGATGTGATCGCAGTAAGCACATTTGTAAAGTTTTTCCTGTGGTTTAAATAAAGTAAATTTAGATGGCACAGACCTTTCTGATGTTGAAATACATTTTGGATTTTGGCAAGTTAGAACATTTACTATTTCATCTGGTAGTTCTAGCTCTTTTTTCTCTACTACCTCTTCATTTTCTATAATATTTACAGTAGCCTTTGGATCTATGATAGAAACGACATCTAGGTCTAAGTCTTGGTGGTTTTCTACCTTTATAATATCTTTTCTGCCCATATTTGAGCTTTCTGCATTTAAGATTAATGCCACCTGATCATCCAGCTCAGCTAGGCCTAATAATTCAAATATTTTTATTCCATTACCAGCTTTTACGTGGTCAATTACTATTCCATTTTTTAAACTTGTAATCTCAAGCATTATTTGCCTCCAATAATTTCATAATAAGGGCCATTCTTACATACATACCATATTTAACTTGGTTAAAGTAAACAGCCCTAGGATCCTTATCTACCTCTGTTGCTATTTCATTTACCCTTGGTAGTGGGTGCATGATTATCATATCATCTTTAGCTTTTTTAAGTTTTGCCCTATCTAGGATATAGGAATCTTTTAGTCTTGTATACTGGCTCATTGAGAAGAATCTTTCTTTTTGGATACGGGTCATATATAAGATATCTACTTGGTCTATTACCTCATCTAGATTGGTTGTTTCGATATAGTTTTTCTTGTCCTTAAATACATCTTCTTTTACATAGGTTGGTAGTTTTAATTCTTCTGGTGCTATTAGTATAAATTTGTTATTGCTAAATAAATTCATAACTTTTAATAAGGAATGAACAGTTCTACCGTATTTTAAATCTCCTACTAGACCAATGGTGTGTCCTTCTAGGGAATCCTTGTATTGGCTAATGGTTAATACGTCAGTTAAAGTTTGTGTAGGGTGTTGGTGGCCCCCATCTCCTGCATTTATAATAGGACAATCTGCAGTTTGACTTGCTAGATATGCTGCCCCTTCTTGTGGGTGGCGCATGGCAATTATATCTGCATATTGGCTAACTGTTCTTACTGTATCCTGTAAACTCTCACCTTTAGTAGATGAAGATACATTTGCATCTGAAAATCCTACAACTGATCCGCCTAGTCTTATCATAGCGGATTCAAATGATAACCTAGTCCTAGTTGATGGCTCAAAAAAAAGAGTCCCTAAAATTTTTCCCTCACATATATGAGAAAATTCTAGTGGACTCTCTATTATTTCATTTGCTAAATTAATTAATTCGTATATATCGTCTTTAAAAAGTTCTTCTGATGTCAATAAATTTTTAATACTAATCATTTATACACTCCTTTTGTTCTTAAAGATGTTACACGAAAAAATAGCTTTAGTCAAGTTTACTTATTTAATTTTTCTCTAAGTTCTGTTATAGAAGCTGTAGTAATATTAGCTTTATCAAGACTTAGGTCATCAATTATTTCATCCATCTTATCTTTATTGCTAAATTCTATTTCCATATAAGGATGTGGATAGGTATTTTTATCCCAAATATCTATATCAAATCTTTGATTCTTATAGGAGTAGGATATACGTTCTTTCTCTCCTTCATACTCAATCTTAATATTAAGCTCTTCTAAAATTTTTATCATCATAGATACAGAATCTATATTTACAGTATATTCGTTATTGACACGAAACTGATTATCACTTTCTACTTTTTTAAAGGTAAGCTCTAGTGTTTTTTCACCATTATCTTCAAACTTTGTTTCACGGATTCTTAAATATCCATTTTCAAAAACTCCTTCTTCTGGCACAAAGGTATAGTTTTTTTGAAATTCATGGCTTATTTTATCTGCACCAAGGTCAACTAATTTTTCTTCAATTTCTTTTGGGTCTATATTTAAAACCTTTACTTCTATTTCTCTTTGCATCATACAATCCTTACTGGTGTAAAATTAATATAATCACCTGCTACGCATTTTATATCTATCCCGCCTATATTACCTTCTTTGATTATGCTATGGCCTATCCCATGCAGGTGGCCATAGATTAAGTAATCTACATTGTTATCCTTACATATATCATAAAATTCATTTAGAGTTTTATCTTGGTTTATAGGTGGATAATGGAGCATAACTATTTTTTTATTATTCCCACTTGCTCTTATGGAATTTTCTAGTCTCATAAGCTCTCTAGTAAATACTTTTTCATCATGGTCAGTAAAATCTTTATTATCTCTAGGTATCCAGCCACGAGTCCCGCATATATCATAGCCTTCTATGATAAAGGAATTGTTCTGTAAATAGTGCATAGTTGAAAGATCTAGATTTTTTATCTTATTTAATGAAGTCCACCAATAATCGTGGTTACCCTTCATTAAAATTTTCTGACCATTTAGCTGGTCTATTTTTTCTAAATCAACATAGGCATGGGTAAGGTCCATAGCCCAGGATATATCTCCTGGGATTAGGACAGTATCATCAGGGCCTACCACATCATTCCAATTATGAAAAATACGTTCTTGGTAATTTTCCCAATTTTGACCGAAGACTTCCATGCTTTTTTCATTTGTATAATCAAGATGTAAGTCAGCTAGGGCATATATCATAATTCCTCCAAATCAATCATATTAAAATCAATGGCCTCATTTTTTAAAACTTCCTCTTCCCTATTGTGGCAGGATAGGTAAATAATTTGCCTATCACTTGCTAGGTCAAGTAGGAAAAATAGGGCTAGTCTCAGCCTATCTAGGTCATAGTTTATAAAGGCATCATCGAAGATAATAAAATTATCTAGTTTATTTTCATTTATCAAAAATTTAAGGGCAAAGTTTAGCTGGTCATAAAAACCAGTTGAAAGCTTGTCGACACTAATAGTTTCACCACTTGAAGTTGTTATACTAGGATTTAGCTCATTATCATAAGTGATTTTCTTATACTTATCCTTGGTAATCGTCGCTATTAAATCGGATATTTCATTATTAAAGGTATTTCTATCAGCTGTTGAGCTTTTGGATACTTCTGCTATGGTGTCTTTGGCTAACTTTATAGCTGCTATTTGCTTTTCCATGGTTTTTAGATTGTGCTCTAGGATATTTAACCTATCTACTAGGTCTACTTCCGTGTTAAGCTTCTGTTCAGCAGAGGCTAATTTTCTTTCAAGGTCAATATTTGTTTTAGTTAGTATTTCTAAATCACTTTCTAGTCTTCTTATCTTATCTTCAGTCTCTTTTATATCCATCTTTTGGATGGCCTCAATATTTGTCCTATCCTTTGTCTTATCTTGATTGGCTAGGACTCTTAAGACCTCTTCTATCTTTTCTTTTTCCTTAACTAGCCTTAAATATTCGATATATCTCTGATCATTATACTTTTTATCTGTTGACTCTGACACTTCTTTATTCCTTTTGTCTATAGCTATCATCATAAGTGGCAATATGATAGCCAGAACTAAAAGATAATTTTGCTTAAAATATCTCCACAATACTATAAGTAAAAGTGAGCCAAGTATATAAAATACATAATGTCTAGCTAGGTTCTTATTAGATAAATTTTCTTTTTCTACCTCTACAACAAGATTTTTCTTATCCTTTAAATCATCGTATTTTTTTAGTTCATTTTCTACAAAATTTAGCTCATTTTTATACTTAATCTCATCTTCAAGATTTTTATAGGCTACATTTTCCCTGTAGCTATCACGAGCATTTTTTAAATCTTTTAGTTTATTAGATTTATTGGCTATATCATCACGGTTTTTATAAAGTTTTGCAAAGTCTTTGTTAGTTTCGTTTCTAAGGCTTTTTAAGTCTAGGATTTCCCTTGATAATTCATCTATTTCAGTTTTTGTCTTTGCATAGGGCCTGGTATAGGCACGGTCAGATCCAATCTCTGCTAGCTTATTGTCCAAGAAATTTATAGCATCACTTGCTGAGAAGTTATAATCATCTCTATTTATTAAAAGCTCTACTACTTTGGCCTTGGCCTTTTCGCTTGATTCTTGGCTTTGGTAGTTTGAAATAATATTTTTATATATATCATAGGATATGCCTAGTAGAAATTCTCCCGGATAGTTTAAATTACTTGCCTTTGCTTTAACAACTTCATTATGGAATAAATCATATATTTCATATTCACCACTATCAAAGTTACGACTTATCCTATAATCTATACCATCTTTATTAAAGACTGCTAGACCTGCGTACTTATAAGAATTAAGGGGTCTATAAATTTCTTGTTTTTTATTAAAATGGCGGACACGGCTGCCATCATCAAAACCATAAAGGATTCCCTCTATAAAACTAGCAATAGTAGACTTACCGGACTCATTTTTTCCATAAATTAAGTTAAAACCGCTATCTAGGTCTATAGTTGTATTTTCAAAGTGGCCAAAGGATATCAGATGAAGTTTTTTAATTATTACACTCATTTTTTACTCCTTAATATAGCCTCTAGACCCAGCTCATAAGCTAGCCTACTTATCTCATCATCCTTCCATTCAAAATTTTTACTAAATTTACTTAATAAAGAGTTTGGATAAAGGCTTACTGCACGGCTCTTATTTTCTTGGTAGTCTTCTTTTATCTCTAAGTAATCAGCATTTATTTTTTTCTTTAGATTTCTCATATCTAGGTCTGATTCTTCTTTTATATTAATCCTTAAGAAATTTATTTTATTGCTTAAAGAATCATTAACATATTTTAAAATATCTTCCTTGCTATCATATTCATTTGGATAGAGATCTAGGTCTATAAATTTCATCAAGGATGAGTCTACTTGGTTTATTTGACCATCATCGTAGCGAATGTATCCATAATCGTAAATATCAGAAAAATCATGGGGCTCGGTGCTGCCTGGATAGTAAATACTATAAATATTTGCTGCCTTATGAATATGCCCTAAAGCTACATAATCAAAACCAATTTTATTTAACCTTGCTGGATCTAGGTCTAGATAATTTGTAGGACTAGGGCTAATATCTCCATGGGCTAATAATATATTAAAAAAATCCTTATCTAATTCTAAATCATAGGTAAAATCATTTTTGTAAATGCGGTCCTTATAAGATAAGCCATATACTCTAAGATTTTCTTTTTCAAATAAGGATAAGTTTTCTTCTGTGAAGATATGAAGATTATTTGGCTTACTATTTAAAAAGATAGTGTTATATGAGTCAAAATAATCGTGATTACCTGTAACATAGTAAATATCCTTGCCAAAGTTTTCAAATATCTTAAATAACCTATCAAAATCTTTTGATGAAAAATATTGCCTTTCAAATAAGTCTCCCGCAACTAAGGCAAAGTCTACATCTTTATTTTCCTTAAAAATATTTTCAAAAGATTCCCAGGACTTTTTTCTAATTATAGATCCTAGATCATTATCAAAGCTAGACTTATCTGCTAGGTGGGCATCTGCTAGGTGGATAAATTTCATAATAAATTGACACTTTCTATTATTTTCTTATTATCTTCTACTCTAAAGACAGTAATAGAGCCATTATCCAACCAAAATTTTTGCCAATTTTTCTTATCATCTAGTAGCCAAAATAATGATGATTTTATAGCTATGGCATGGCTTACACAAAGGATATTTTTATCTTCTTTGGACTTTTCTTCAAAAAAATCACTAGTTCTTTTGATGACATCATTTATAGATTCTCCACCAGGATATTTTATATTAAAAAAGTCTTTTTCTTTCTTATTAAAGAAATCTAATTCGTTAGTTCTAATATCATCAAAAAACTTGCCCTTAAAGTCTCCAAAGTCTAGCTCATTTATACGACTATCTACTTTAAAATCCGTATATCCAAGCCTTTGGGCGGTCTCTTGGCTTCTTTTTAGTTCTGATACGTAAACTTCATCTATGTCATATTTTTCTAAATTTCTTTTAGTATTATTTAAAACACTAAAGCCACTTTCGTGTAACTTAGTATCTTCCAAGGAATAAAATCTTGAAATATTTGCATAACTTAATCCGTGTCTAACTAAAATTATTCTCATTATCCTCTCCTTTACTTATATTATATCTTATATAGACACACAAAAAAACAAGACCCCAAGGCCTTGCTTTAAAGTTAACTTAAATAATGTTTACACCCTTAATAAGTTTCTGTTTATCATGGACTTCAAAGATTGTTACTGATCCATTTTCTATCCAGAAACTATCCCAGTCTGCCTTATCTTTTAATATCCAGAATAAGGCTGCTTTTATAGCTAGACCATGGCTTATGCAAAGGGCATTTTCATCCTTTTCTACTAGCTCGTCTAAAAATTCGCTCAATCTTTTAATAAGGTCATTACGACTTTCGTTACCAGGATATTTTAAATTAAAGACATCTTCTTCATTGTCTAAAACACCATCATAGTGGTCTTGGATTTCTTCTAGTAACTGGCCACTATAATCACCAAAGTCTAGCTCATTTAACCTAGCATCAGTAATATAATCATGGTAGCCAAGCATATCTGCAGTTTGGGTTGCATCCTTTAATTCAGATGAGTAAACCTTATCAATATTGTATTTTTCTAGAGTTCTTCTAGTATTAACTAAAACATTAAAACCACTTTTATTTAATTTTAGATCTTCGATTGCTTCAGTTCTTGCCCTGTTTGATTGGGTAAAACCGTGTCTTACTAAGTATATTTTCATTAAAAAAACTCCTTAAGATTTAATTATTCACCGCTACTCATAGCCTCAGCCATGTCTATCTTTTTAAGATTTCTATGGACTATAAATAATAGGACTATGGATATAGCTGTGGTTATTATTCCACTATATAAAAATGCATTTAAGTGGACTCTATAGGATAATAGAATATCTTTAGGGGCCACTACATATATTATATACCTAAACATAGCATATCCTAAACCAAAACCTACAAATATTCCAAGGATTGTTAGGATAAATATTTCCCTAAATATATATGATGTAACTTCTTTTGGATAAAATCCTAATACCTTTATGGTGGCAAGCTCCCTTTTTCTCTCACTTACGTTTATATTTATAAGATTATATAAAACTACTAGAGCAAGTAAAACCGAAATAATTGTTATAATCCCTATTACAAGATTTAGGTTGGCTAAAAGAACATCCATAGAGGCATAGATAACGGATGCATTAATAATCGCTACTACTGCCTTTTCATTTTCAATATTTTCTATCATTTGGCTAGCATTACCTTTTAGGTAATTAGCATTATAACGTGGATTACTAGTGGTTAACTTTTTAAAGCTATCTTTTGAAATATAGATATAATCTCCAGTATAGTTTTCAGCAATATTTGTAACTGGCAAACTATAGTCCTTATTTTCATAGGTAAAGTTAATCTTATCACCAACTCCTATGCCTAGGACATCTGCCGCCTTTTCTGTGATTACCGCATCTTCTTTTGCTAGGCTTATTGGATTTCTTTTAAGGTCTTTAAGGCTTACAAAACTTTTTATATCTGCACTTGATTTTGGTATCACAAGTTTAACATCACGAGTCTTGCCATTATTAGATATTTGTGCATCATCATAGCTGATGTCTAGGAAGTCATATTTTTTTATTTTTTCCTTATAACTTTCTATCTCATCATCTGTGGCATTTTCATCCACCATAGCAATTACATCATAGTGGTTGATGTCATTTTGCTGCCAAGTAACAGTATCTTTTATAGAATCTATCATAGCAAAGCCAAAAAATGTTAGGGCTGTGCATCCACCCACTCCAAATAAAGTCATAAACATCCTAGACTTATACCTAAATAAGTTTCTAGCTGTAATTTTTTGCATAAAGGAAAGATTTTTCCATATTGGTTTTATGCGTTCTAAAAAAGTTTTTTTACCTACTTGTGGGGCCTTTGGTCTTAAAAGAGATGATGGAGTTTCTCTTACAGTTTCTTTGGATGAGAAATATACAGTAAGGGCAATAAGTCCTACAGAAAGGGCAACTGCAAATAGAATATAAGGTAAGGCATTCACATAATTTATTCCAAGGTTGCCAAAACCAGAAGAATAGGCCTTTATGATAATACCGCTAACCACAAATCTACCTAGCAAAGCACCTATAATGGAGCCAACAAGGGTAGGAATAATCCCATATAGATAAAATCTTTGGCTAATTTGCCTATTGGTATAACCAAGAGATTTTAAAGTACCATTTATAGTTCTTTGCTCTTCTATATACCTTTTCATAGTGGTAAGGGTAACAAGCATAGCTACAAGATAGAAAAATGTAGGAAAGACCTTGGTTAATTCATCCATATTTAAACTATTTTGGTAGTAGGTATTTATCCCCTCATTATCAAAGATAGTTTCTACTTCGTATTCTGGATCAACTAGTTTGAGTAAGGCCTCTTTATTTTCTTTTATCTCATCCTCACCCTCACTTATTTCATCGAGAGCATCTGGTTTTTCCTTGTTAAATTTATCTAGGTTTTCTTGGTATTCTTCTTCGCCATCTAAAAGTTTTTTATAGGCATCTTCTAAATCTTTTTTGCCGGATACTCTTTGCTTTTCTAATTCAGCTAACCCTCTATTATAGTCTGCCCAGCCAGCATCTATTTTTGCTTGGTTTTGCTTTAGTTCATTTTCGCCAGCCTCTAATTTTTGCCAACCATTGTTTTTTTGAGCCTTAAATTCATTTTTTCCTTGCTGAAGGCTTGCCCAAGCTTGGTCAAGTTCTGCTTTTTTATTATTGATTTCACTTTGACCTTGATCAAGCCTTGCTTTTTCCTTAGCAAATTTATCATCTAAGGCTTGCTTATTGTTATTATAATCTGCTAGGTCATTTTCATATTCTGTCAAGGCCGCGGCAAGATCTGCTTTCATAGATGCTAATTCTTGATTTGTTATTTCATCTGCTTTCTCTTCTAATAAGGAAATTTGCTTTTGTTTTTCCTCTAACTCATTTTTTGCCTGATCTAGCTTTTTTTTGCTAGAAGCTAAGTCTGCCCTAGGGGATTTAAACTCTTCTTCAAGTTTTTTATAGCCTGCATTTAAATCAGCTTGGGCCTTATCTAATTCTTCATCTCCCCTAGCCAGTTCATTTTCTTTTGCATTTAGAGCCTTTTGCCCTTGCTTAATTTTATTATTATAAGCATTTAAATTAGCTTGATACTCGCTCCAGCCTCTGTCGATTTCTTTTTGGCCTGTTATGAGTTTATTTTTTGCACTTGATAAATCATTTTGAGCCTTGGTAATTTCATCATTATAAGTTTTTTTACCTTCTTCATAGTCTTTGTAGCCTTGGTCAAGGTTTGCTCTTGCTTCTTTTAATTCTTTACTAGCATCTTTGAGTTCTTCTTTGGCATCATCTATTTCTGCTTGGGCTTGATCAAGGCCATCATTAGCATCAGCCTTTATTTTTTTAAGGACTTCTTCGGGTCTATTTGCTATTTTTTCTTCTATATTATCCTTTTTTTCTGCTACAAATCTTTTATAATCGTAGCTCGTTTTATCAAGGCTTTTAGTGTCTTTATAGACAATATTTGCTTCTCCAAACTTATCTGTAGCAAAGTTTTCATCAAGGACATAGGCGTAGCCATTTAATTCTTTTTTTGCAGTAAAGGATAGTTCCCTCATATCCTCCATAAAATAATCAGAAGCTCTAAAAAAACCCACTACTTTATAGTCTAAATTTTCCATAACTTCTTCATCAAATTTAGGATTATCTACATAAGAAAAGCTAATTTTATCCCCGATTTTATACTTATCAGCTAAAATTCTATCTAGGATAATCTCATTTTTTGCTTGTGGTGCATGGCCTGTTACTATTTCAGATTTTGGAATATCTTTATTATAGGCCTTTACTCTTATAAGGGTTTCTTCATCTAGGAGATCTGCTGTCTTTATAAAATTTATTTTATCTATATCCTTATCTCTTTTTAAAATTTCCTGATCTTCATAGTCTAGGCCATAGGTTGACCTTACAATTACATCTGGGTGGCCATAAGTATTCATTGACTTATCTAAAGTTTTTCTCATGGTTGGCCCTGTCATGGTAAGGGCTACTACTACAAGGGCTGCTAGCCCCACCATTGTTGCAATGGATACTACCTTGCCTTTAGTATTTTTTATGTCTTTTAAAATATTTTTTATATAAGTTTTGTTCACAAAATCACCATTCAATATCTTCTACAGGGGTTGGATTTGTATTTTCATAATTTTCTATAACCCTACCATCACGCAGCTCTATAACCTCATCTGCCATAGGTTTTATAAGAGAATTGTGGGTTATGATTATTACTGTTGCGCCTAGATTTCTTGATGCATCTTGTAAAAGTTTTAAGATATTTTTCCCTGTTTCATAATCAAGGGCTCCTGTAGGCTCATCACATAGTAAGATTTTAGGATTTTTTGCAAGGGCCCTAGCTATGGCAACTCTTTGCTGCTCTCCACCAGATAACTGGGAAGGAAAATTTTCCGCCCTATTTGTTAGGCCAACATTTGTTAAAACTTCTCCTGCATCTAGGGGATTGTCAGATATTTCAGAAGCTAGCTCCACATTTTCAAGGGCAGTTAAATTTGGAATTAGGTTATAGTGTTGAAAGACAAAGCCAACATCATTTCTCCTGTAGGTTGTAAGTTCATTGTCATTAAGTTTTGTAAGGTCCTTGCCATCTATTAAAATTTCTCCACTACTTGCTTGCTCCATGCCTCCTAGTATATTTAAAAGTGTAGTCTTTCCAGCACCAGATGCACCAACTATAACTAAAAGTTTGCCCTTATCTAGGTCAAAACTTATATTATCATTGGCAACTATGGTAGATCTACCAGACTTATATTTTTTTGATAAATTATTTAACTTTATATATGTCATATTTAACCTTTCTAAGCTTTGGTTTTATAATAATTATACCTAGTTATAAGGCTAAGTCATTGACCTTTTACCCTAAGATAATTATTTTCATCTAAAAACCAATCAAAGTTTATAACAAATCTTTGAGCATATTTTGAGCTTTCAATTTTATTAATTGTCGCAAGCACATCATCAAGCTCGTATTTTTCGATTAGCTTAGTTAAATTTATTGTTCTTTTAACATCACTATATATACTATCTATAGGAACTACTAGGGTTGATAAATTATTCCAAGCCTCAGTTATTTTAGCAAAGCTATTATAATTATTTAAGTTATTACTAGCATAAGTATGTGTATTATTAGTATTTAATAGCTGGTTACTTTCTACTTTTTCTTTTATTATATTTACTTCTTCTACATTTACATTTTGGCTAAGAGGTTTTTTCACTTCATAAATCTCAGTTTCCCAACGAATAATAACTCCATTTTCTCTTATAGGATAACGGTAAATATAACCCTCATTTATAAGTTCATCCACACCTGACCTAAAAGATTTTATGCCGTCTTTTGAATGTGTTATTACTTCTTCAAAATAAATAACCCAATCTCCCGGCAAAGACAATAAGTAAGTTAATATCCCCTTGGCCTTAAAAGAAAGATTAGGATTATTTAAGTAACCATTATCAATTATGGTAAAATTTTTATTTTTCTTAACTTTATTTACAATCATTAACTCCTCCTTTACTTATATATAGAAAAAATTAGGAATTTTTCCCGAAAAAAATCCCCAGTTATACTGGGGAAACTAATACTAAAAAATATTTACTAGCTGTAGGATAAATTTGTCCCCGCGTTTGCGGGATAAACCTTAACCCCATAAACCTATCTTCTCTATCTTAGCCTCTTGCTCTATATCACGCATTACGCTGGTGTATTTTACATCGGGCTTATATTCTTTGGCCCTAGCATATCCATCTCTAACCAAAATGCCATTTACCATTTGCTTTTTTATTTCTTCATAGCTTGGATGGTTTGGATTTTCTGGTGGGTTTAACCAAATGTATCTTAACCACCTACCATATTTATCTGTATCTGAAGCATCTTTTTCTAAATATACTATTTTATTTTCTAAAAGATTTTTAGTAAATTCTGTTGCTTCTTTGCCCCAAGGCTCAGATATATTTCTACTTGGATTGTATTCTGGAGTATCCATACCTATAAATCTTACTTTTTGATCTTGATTTTTTACCCTAATTACTGCGGTATCTCCATCAACAACTCTAATTACTCTTCCTGTTTCATAGTCAGTATCTGTATCAATAAATAAGTCGATATTATTTATTAATATAATTGCTAATATAATAACTACACCTACTATATTAGATATAGTTTTGTTTTTAATTTTCATCTTCTTCCTCCACATATAGATTATAACTAAAGCACCAGTAAAATGTAAGGTATAATATACTTAGGAGGTTTTATGAAATATTCTATTAAAGATTTTGATGAAAAGGTGCAACATATATACCAAAATGATAATCAAGTGGTTACTCACTTAAATATAAAAGCTGATCAAATAATACCTACACATGATACTTCTATGTCTGTGGTAGTTGTAATTTATGAAGGGGAAGTTATATTTACTGAAGAAGACAGAGAATTTACTATAAGACCTGGTGATATTATCCAATTAGATCCAGGTCTAGCTCATAGTTTAAAAGCTACTAAGGATAGTAAGCTAATGGTAATAAAATCGGACTTAAAATAAAAAAACCAGGGGGTTATTCCCTGGTTTTAAAATTCTAGATTTATCTTCTAGACATGCAGCCTACTTTTTTATCAGCATTGTTATTTTTTAAGTAGTTGCGGCACATATTATAAAGTTTTGCCTGATCTTTTAGACCAAATGTTTCTGGGTCTACATTATTTTCTAGCATATAGTCTCTACAAGCATTATAAAGATTATTCATATCATCATATGTAAAATTGTTAGTATCATACCCAAGTCTATCCATGGCTTCTAGACATGCATTATACATATAGGATTTTTCTTCTTGACTTAGGTCGTTATATTCATTTGTTTTCACATAAGCTACACCCGTTTGTACTATTGCATTTATATCGCTTTTATCTAAAGATGTTAAACCAAAGTTTTCTAGCTTGTCTTGATTTCTATTTTCTTCTACTTTATTTTCAGCTTGTACATCTATAATTTGTGGGTTTAAATCTTGCTCAGTTTTTTGAGAGTTAATTCCAAAACCCGTAAGTAAGGCACCTGATAAAATAATTGGTAATAATTTTTTCATATTATCCTCCTTATTTTTATTACTGGTTTATTATACCTCTTTTTATCTTAATTTAAAATAAAGATACAAACCGACCATTATTATGGCCGATTATCTAATAGTTTTTTAGAGCCCTGTCTATCCTACGATCTGCTTCTTTTCTTTTTATAGTTTCACGTTTATCGTATTGTTTTTTACCCTTGGCTAGGGCTAATTGGATTTTTACTAGGCCATTTTTTTCATAAACACTTATTGGCACTATAGTATATCCATCTTGAGTTTTTTTTCCAATTAAGGTGCTTATTTCTTTTTTGTGTAATAATAGTTTTCTTATCCTAGTTGGGTCTATTGTTTGCTCATAGGCTTCTTTAAAAGGAGTCACATGCATGCCATAGACAAACATTTCCCCATTTCTATCGCCTATAAAACTTTCTTTTATACTTACCTTACCCTGTTTGATACTTTTTACTTCACTGCCTTTTAGTTCAATGCCTGCTTCATATTTTTTTTCTATGAAGTAATCATGAAAGGCTTTCTTGTTGTTGGCTAACTGTTTCATTTTCCTCCAATAAATCAAAGTCGATATTTCTTTGGTAAATATCAACATTTAATACTCTAATTCTTACTTCATCACCTATTGCATAAATTTTGTGGTTATCAGTATTTACTGCTTTAAGGCTTTCTTGTTGGTACTCAAATCTTGCTTGGGAGAATTTATACATAAATAATCCCTCAACTGTATTATCTAATTCAATAAACATTCCAAAATCAGTTACAGATGAAATTGTACCGGTAAATTCATCTCCTATAAACCTACGCATGTACTTACATTTCATAAGGTCTTCTACATCACGCTCTGTATCTTCTGATCTTCTTTCTGTCATTGATAAATGTTCACTTGATTTTTCCAGGCTATTTTCTAGGATTGTTTGATTTAATTTATTTAGCCTATTTTCTATATAAGATTTTAAAAGTCTATGGACAATTAGGTCTGGATACCTACGGATGGGACTTGTAAAATGGGTGTAAAACTCTGTAGAAAGTCCAAAGTGGATATCACGCTTTTTACTATATTTTGCCTTTTGCATGGTGCGAAGCATTAATAAATTAACTACATTTGCTTCACTTTCACCCTCAACTTCTTCAAGGATTCTTTGAAAATCTTTTGGATGCAGTTCATTGCCGCGGATATTATATCCCATAGCATTTAAAGCTTGCCTAAATCCATCAAGTTTTTCCTTTGAAGGTTTCTCGTGGATCCTATACATAAAAGGAAAGTCCATGTATCCAAATAAGGTTGCTACTGTTTCATTAGCTGCCAGCATAAATTCTTCTATCATTTTATTTCCTGATCCACGCTCATGAATAGAAATATTTAAGACTTTACCATCATCTGTTACATCTATCTGGCTTTCATTAAAGTCAAAGTCGATAGCTCCCCTGTCTTCTCTTTTTGCCCTTAAAATCTTATGAAGTTCATTAAATAAATTTAGTTTTTCTTTTAATATTTCATCTTCATAGGCTGCCTCGTCCTTATCATCTATAAATTTATTTACATCATCATAAACTAGTCTGTGATCAGAATTGATAACTGACTTATAAAAGTCATTGGCAATTACTTTTCCTCTTTTATCTATAGTCATTTTTAAGGATACCGCAAGCCTATCTATATTTGGATTTAGCGAGCAAATGCCATTTGATAATTCTTTTGGTAGCATGGGAATAACTACATTATATAAATAAGTGGAATTTCCCCTATCATAGGCATCGTGGTCTATAGCTGTTCCTCTTTTTACATAATGAGAAACATCTGCTATATGGACATACAAATCGTAATTGTCCCCATTTTTATCAATTGATATAGCATCATCAAAGTCTTTTGAATCTCTACCATCAATTGTAACTGTAAATAAATCTCTAAAGTCAGTGCGTCCTTCTAATTCATCTTCTTTTACTTCTTTATTTATATATAAGACTTCTTTTTTAGTTTCTTTAGAGAATAAGTAAGGGATGCCGTGTTGGGCAGCTAGAGAGTATATGTCTACATTCTTATCATTTTTATGACCAATTATATCAATTATTCTTCCCTCAGGCTTACCTTTTTTAGGAAAGTTTATTATCTCTGCTACTACCTTATCCTTATTTTTTGCATTTTTAGCAAGTTTTTTATCTATATAGATATCTTGTCCTATGGATTTATTATCAGGAACTACAAAACCAAAGCCTTTTGACTCTTGGAAGGTACCTACTACTTTGGTGTTGCCGCGTTCTATGATTTCAATAACTTTTCCCTCAGCATTTTTGCCTTTTTCAGCTGGTTTTATAATTTCTATTTTTACCTTATCCCCATCAAAGGCTTTGTTTAAATTATCTTTTGCTATAAAGACATCTTTAAAGTCCTTATTATCAGAAATAAAAAATCCATAACCTGCTTGGGCAAGAGAGATTTCTCCAACTAGAGATTTTTCTGCTTCGCTTAGAGGCATGATTCTTTTTTTGTGGGAGATACGCAGCTTATTTTCTTTTTCAAGCTCTTTTAAAGCGTCATTAACTGCATTTCTAGTGTATTTATCAACTTGTAAGTAATTTTCAAGTTCTTTAATTGTCATTACTTCATAGTTTTCGTCATTAACTATATTTAAAATTAGTTCTTTTAGATTCATATCTTATCCTTTTCTATAAAAAAAGAGGCTAGATAGCTTAAAGTCTATCTGTAGCCCCTTACATAACTGCTAGCATTATGATACTTCCTAAGAAAAGTAATACTCCTCCAGCAATTACAACTTTATCTAACATTTCATTTTTAGTTCTATGAGCACTTCTACCAAATACGTTTGTTTCTTGGCCAGTTAGTGTTCCTAGTCCGTCAGTTTTTGGATCTTGCATAGTAACACCAACTACAATAATTAGTGATGCAAGCATTAATATAACTGCAAAGAAATTTTCCATCAAGACACCTCCGTTTTCATCATTCTATATGATACCACAGTCAGCATCTTTTGGCAATTTTGTTTATAGATTAAGCTAGTAATATGATACCCAAATAACATCTAATTAAAAAAAGAGGAATTATTTTCCTCTTTTTTTGTACTTTTTTAGTCGTTAAATCTATCTTTTAGGTTATAAAATGCTTTTAGTCCTTTAAATTCAGCATTTTCCCAAAGTTCATCTTCGATTCTTAGTAGTTGGTTGTATTTTGCAACTCTATCTGTTCTTGATGGTGCACCTGTTTTTATTTGTCCAGCATTTACTGCTACTACAAGGTCTGCTATTGTAACATCTTCTGTTTCACCAGATCTATGAGAAACTACTGCTGTGTATCCTGCTTGTTTTGCCATTTCAATAGCATTTAATGTTTCTGTTAGAGAACCTATTTGGTTAACTTTTACAAGTATGGAGTTTGCAACATTTTCTTTGATACCTTTTTCAAGTTTTTTAGTGTTTGTAACAAATAGGTCATCACCTACTAATTGTACTTTTCCACCAAGTCTTTCTGTTAGTTTTGCCCAACCTTCCCAGTCATTTTCATCAAGACCATCTTCGATTGAAATGATTGGGTATTTGTCTACAAGACTTTCAAGCCAGTCTACCATTTCTTCTTCTGAGTAAACTGTACCTTCCCCATCTAGGTGGTATTTTCCATCCTCTTTGTTGTAGAATTCTGAACTTGCGCAGTCCATAGCTATAAATACATCTTTACCTGGTTCATATCCAGCTTTTTTGATAGCTTCTACGATAATTTCTAGAGCTTCTTCATTTGATTTTAGGTTTGGAGCAAAGCCACCTTCATCACCTACAGCTGTGTTGTAGCCTTTTTCTTTTAATACATTTTTTAAATTGTGGAATACTTCTGTACCAATTTGTAGGGCGTGAGCAAAGCTATCTGCACCTAGTGGGAAGATCATAAATTCTTGGATATCTACTGAGTTATCAGCATGTTCCCCACCATTTAGGATATTCATCATTGGTGTTGGTAGAAGCTTAGCATTTGGTCCACCAATGTAAGCATATAATGGTAAGCCTAATTCATCTGCTGCTGCTTTTGCCACTGCTAGTGATACACCAAGGATAGCATTTGCACCTAGATTTCCTTTATTTTCTGTACCATCTAGCTCAATCATTCTATTATCAATACCAACTTGGTCTGTAACATCATAAACTAAGACTAGTTCATCAGCAATTTTATCATTTACATTTTCAACTGCTTTTAAAACAGATTTTCCTAGGAAATAATCTTTATCACCATCACGTAGTTCTACTGCTTCCCATTCTCCTGTTGATGCACCAGATGGAACTGATGCACGACCGTAGCCACCTAGTTCAGTTTCTACTTCTACTTCTACTGTTGGATTTCCTCTTGAGTCAAGAATTTGTCTTGCGTATACACTTGTAATTAAGCTCATTATTAATTCTCCTTTTTATCTATTTCTTTCTAAATTGTTAATAGCTCTTTTAGGGTCTTTGGAATAAACTTTGCCATCTGATCCTAATAATGGTATAAGTTGGCATCCATATTCATTGTTAGCTAGAATATAGTTTACACCAGTATTTCTATCCATTAGTATATGGATATCTAGTCCGCTGTCTTTATTAAATTCTTTTGATAAGGTAACAAATCTATTTTCTGCCATTTTTATATCCCCTTTTTTATTAATTTCTATGATTTACTAAAGCAGCAAAGTCATCTGCTTTTAGACTTGCTCCACCTACTAAGGCACCATCAATATTTTCTTTTGCCATTAATTCTTTTACGTTTGCTGGTTTTACTGATCCACCGTATTGGATACGGATAGCATCTGCCGCTTCTTTTGAATATAGGTCAGCTATTAAATTTCTAATGTATCCACACATAGCATCAGCATCTTCTGAACTTGCTGTTTTACCTGTACCTATTGCCCAGATTGGTTCATAAGCTATGATTAAATTTTTGATATCATCAGCACTTACATCTTTTAAGTCAGCTTCAAGTTGAGATTTTACTTTTTCTTCTTGCTTATTAGCTTCTCTTTCTTCTAGTGATTCACCACAGCATAGGATAGGTACTAAGTCGTGATCAAAGGCTGATAATACTTTTTCATTTATTAACTTATCATCTTCACCAAATATATCACGACGTTCAGAGTGACCCAATATAACATATTTTGCTCCGATATCTGTTAGCATGGTTGGAGAAATTTCACCTGTAAATGCTCCAGATTCTTCAAAGTACATATTTTGTCCACCAAAACCTATATTTGTGCCATCTAAAAGCTTAGCAGCTATTGGTAAATCAATAGCTGGTGTACAAACACCTGCCTCTACTTCAGTATCTAGATCTTTTTCTTTGATTTCATTTAGTAATTGTTCTGCTTGAGAAACTGTCATATTCATCTTCCAGTTTCCAACTATTACTGGTTTACGCATTATAACTCCTTATTTATCTTCTATAGCAGATATACCTGGAAGGTCTTTGCCTTCTAAAAATTCTAAACTCGCTCCACCACCTGTTGATACGTGAGTAATTTTATCTTTTAAATCTGCCATTTCAATAGCTAGGGCTGAGTCACCGCCACCTACTATTGTAGTTGCATTTGCTTTAGCTAAGGCATTTGCAATAGTTAGTGTTCCATTTGAAAATTCTTTAATTTCAAATACACCCATTGGTCCATTCCAAACAACTGTTTTTGCGGCTTTTATTTTTTCTGCATATTTTTCTGCTGTTTTTGGCCCAATATCAAGGGCTTCTTTATCAGCTGGAATACCATCAATATCTACTATCTGAGTTTCAACACCCGGTGCTATATCATCAGCTATAACTACATCTTCTGGAAGTAGTATTTCTACACCATTTTCCTTGGCACGATCTAAAAGTTCTAATGATAAGTCCATCTTATCTTCCTCAAGTAGAGACTTACCTATTTCTTTACCTTGAGCTTTTAAAAATGTATAGGCCATGCCTCCACCTATAAGAATTGTGTCTACTTTTGTAATTAAATTTTCTATTACGCCAATCTTATCAGAAACTTTTGCTCCACCTAGGATTGATATAAATGGATGTTCTGGATTTTCTAAAGCCTTTCCCATAACATCTATTTCTTTTTCAATTAAAAATCCAACTGCTGATGGTAAGATACTTGCTACTCCAACATTTGATGCATGAGCTCTGTGGCTTGTACCAAAGGCATCATTTACATATAAATCAGCTAGAGATGCAAGTTTTTGGGCAAAAGTTTCATCATTTTTAGTCTCACCTGCTACATATCTTGTATTTTCAAGTAAAGCTAGTTGACCATCTTTTAGATTATTCACTTTTTCTGTTACTTCATCATTTACCACTTCATCAGCTGGTAAAAACTGAAATTTATCACCGTAGTGGTCTGCTAACCAGTTAGCAACTGGTTTTAGTGAAAATTCCGCATTTGCTTCTCCGCCTGGTCTACCTAAGTGGCTAATGAGGATAACTTTCGCTTCGTTATCTAATAAATAGTCAATCGTTGGAAGGGCAGCTTTTATTCTAGAATCATCTGCAATCTTGCTTCTATCTTCTTTTGATAAGGGTACGTTAAAGTCTACTCTAACCAAGACTTTCTTACCCTTTACATCTAAGTCTTTAATTGTTTTTTTGTCCATAATTACCTCAAAAATAAAAGGGCAAGAGATAAATATCTCTGCCCCTTTCTATCTCTTAAAGTTTAGCTAAATAATCTAATGTTCTAACTAAGTTAGATACGTATCCTGCTTCGTTATCATACCAAGCAACTGTTTTAACTAATTGGCTATCTCCATTTTCTACAACTTTTGTTAGTTGTGAATCGAATATTGATCCTGCTGGGTAACCAATGATGTCACTTGAAACAATGTCTTCTGTTTCGTAAGCAAATGCGTCATTTGAGTATTTTTTCATTGCTTCGTTTACTTCTTCTTCAGTTACTTTTTTCTCAAGTACTGAATAAAGTTCTGTAATTGATCCTGTGATAACTGGTACTCTTAAAGCTGTACCATCAATTTTACCTTCTACTTCTGGAAGTACTTTGCCAACTGCTTTTGCAGCTCCTGTTGAAGCTGGGATTGTATTTTGAGCAGCTGCACGTCCACCTCTAAGGTCTTTTTTAGAAGCTGGTGTATCTTGGATAGCTTGTGTTGCTGTATATGCGTGGATTGTTGACATTTGTCCTGTAACAAATCCAAATTCTTTGTTTAATACGTTTACCATTGGTGCTAGGCAGTTTGTTGTACAGCTTGCTGCTGATACAACTGTTTCAGAACCATCTAGTTCTTCGTGGTTTACACCGTAAACGATAGTTTTCATATCACCCTTACCTGGTGCTGAGATTAAAACTTTTTTAGCTCCTGCTTTTAAGTGAGCCTCTGCTTTTTCTTTTTCTGTAAAGAATCCTGTACATTCTAGTACAACATCTACATCAAGATCTCCCCATGGTAGGTCTTCTGGATTTCTTTCAGCAAAGATTTTGATTTCTTGGCCATTTACCTTAAAGCCATCTTCTGTTTGTTCAAAATCTCCAGTAAATCTACCTTGGGCTGTATCGTATTTAAAAGCATAAGCTAGACCATCTTTATCAATAAGGTCATTGATTGCTACTACTTGGATATCATCTTCTACTTCTGCAATTCTTCTAAGTGTAAGACGACCGATTCTACCAAATCCATTGATTGCTACTCTAGTTGTCATTAGTGCCTCCTATATTTATTCTTTCTAAAAGTTTTCACAATAGTATTTTACCAAGACACAGGACATTGTCAAGACTTTACCAGACTTGTCCTTCTAAATATCTATTAGCTACAACCGCTGCTATACAGCCATCTCCTGCTGCAGTCACCATTTGTCTGACAGACTTTTCACGGTTATCTCCTACTGCAAAAACTCCTTCGACATTTGTTTTCATATCGCTATCAGTAACTATATACCCATAATTCATTTCTATTTGATCTTTGAATATATCTGTTTGTGGGATATATCCTACAAATATAAATACCCCAATTGGACTATTATCATCACTTTTTAGTTCTTTTTTCTCTCCAGTTTTTACATTTTCTACTATAAGTGATGTTGTTTCTTTATCTCCTTTTATTTCTGTAACAACAGAATCAAGTTCAAACTTTATTTTTTCGTTGGCTTTTGCCTTATCTACAACTATTTGACTAGCTCTAAATTCATCTCTTCTATGAATAATTGTTACTGATCTACCAAATTTTGTTAGATAAATAGCTTCTTCAACAGCACTATCTCCCCCACCTACAACAAAAATATCTAAGCCGTTATAAAATGGACCATCACATGTTGCACAATAGGATACTCCCATATTTGCAAATTCGCTTTCTCCTGGTACTTCTAGCTTTCTGTGGGATGCACCAGTTGAAATGATTATTACTTTTGCTTCAATAGTTTTACCATCATCTGTATGAACTTTTTTAACTTCACCTTCTAGTTCAACACTAGTTACATTTGTAGTTAAAAATTCACAGTATTCTTTGGCTTGATCATACATCCTATCTGAAAGACCCATACCTGTGGCATCTTCCATAGATCCTGGATAGTTGTCTACAAAGGCTGTTGTAGCTATTTGTCCACCTGGGATATTTTTTTCTATAATAAGTGTTTTAAGTTTTGATCTTCCTGCATAAAGTCCTGCGGTAAGTCCTGCTGGACCTGCTCCTAAAATAATAATATCGTACATTTATTCTCTCCTAAAATTTAAAATCATTTTGCCTTAAGGCTTCATATAAAACTATATTTACTGAATTAGCTAGGTTAAGCGACCTATCAATTTTTTTAGTCATGGGAATAGTAATTATTTTTTCCTTAAATTGTTCTAAAATATCAGAGTTTATTCCCTCTTTTTCCCTGCCAAATATCAGAAAATCTCCATCTTTAAAATCAACGTCAGAGTACTTAGTATCTGTACCTGTCTCTACCAGATAAAAGTTCTTATCCGCTATATATTCTAAAAACTCATCCATACTATCATGGATAGTTAACTTTACCTTATCCCAGTAATCTATGCCAGATTTTTTTAAGGCCTTATCAGAAAAATCAAATTTAAAAGGCCTTACTAAATGTAGGTGAGATTCTGTTAATACACAAGTTCTACCAATATTACCTACATTTCCTGGATATTCTGGGGCTATTAATACTATATTAAACACTTGGATTATCCTTATTATATTTTAAAATAATATCTGAAGCTTCCTTTATGCCATCTAAGTTATTATCAGCTACTACATAAGTTGCTACTTTTTTTATATCTTCATTGCCATTGCCCATAGCAAAGCCTAGATGAGCATTTTCTACCATAGGCAGATCATTATAAGAATCACCAATGGCTGCAATTTCATTATTTTTTATGCCAAGATGGTCTGATAAAATTTTTATACCTTCCCACTTGTTTACATTAGGCTCCATTATTTCTATAGCCCCTGGGCCTGAAGATGTTACATAAAGTTTATCTAAAAAAGCTTTTTTTATAATATCTACCGCTTTTTTTTCTCCATAAGGGTGGCTATTTAAACAACCTATGAGGATTTTATAGGCAGGTTTCCCCTTTTCTTTTAAATCCTTATAGGGATCTTCTGTAATAGAAATGTTGCATTGGTAGTTTAGTCCATAGTCACTAGAAATTTTTAAATGCTTTAACCTATCCTCATCTAATCTATTTGAATAAAAGGTATCCTCATCATAAAAATGGTAAATAAATTTGTGCTCATCACAAAATTTTATTAATTCCTTGATATGATCTTCCTCTAAAGGATGCTCTGATAAAGTTTTTTTGCTATCAAGTTTAATCAAGGCACCATTATTAGCAATCATAGGATTATCTACTCCAAGTGTTTTATTAGCAAATCTTATAGAAGACATCACCCTTCCACTTGTTAAAACTGTTTTTATACCTGCCTTGTTTAAATCATTTATTGCTTTAATGGTTGCTGGGTTTATTTTACTTTCACTGTTTAAAAGAGTCCCATCCATATCTATTGCAAAAAGTTTAATCATCATCTCTCCTATAATATAAACATAACTTATTCAAATCACACTCATCACAAAGAGGCCCACGGGCCTTGCATAAGGCTCTTCCATGGGTTATAAGTCTTTTATGGGTAATATTCCACTCATCTTCTGGGACATTTTTTGTAAGTTGTTTTTCAGTTTGACTTACATTTTTAGCATTGGCTAGTCCTAGCCTATTTGATACGCGAAATACATGGGTATCAACTGCAAAAGCTGGTATATCAAAGGCATTTGCCAAAACTACATTGGCAGTTTTATTACCTACACCAGGGAGTTTTATAAGCTCAGCTTTTACATTTGGAACTTTCCCATTATAGTCTTCTAGTAAAATTTTACTAGTTGCTTTTATATTTTTTGCTTTGTTCTTATATATTCCTATAGATTTTATCCAATCTTCTAGCTCGCCTATATCCATATTAGCAAAGTCTTTAGCTGTGTTTGCCACCTTAAAAAGCTTGCTGGTTACTTGATTTACCCTTACATCTGTGCTTTGGGCTGAAAGCATAGTTGCTATTAAGGCCTCAAAGGGTGTTTCAAAATGTAATAAGTCTTTATTGGGATCTTCATACATGCTAGCTAGAATTTCTAAAACCTCTTTAATTTCTTTTTTACTTAAAATATTATCACCTAACCTCTGTTATTACTATACTATTTTTTATCTTTTTATTTATCATATTTATTTATAATGGTATAATCTAGTATTAGATATGGAGTGATTAAATGTTTAATATTAGAAAGAAAAATTTTAAAGAATTAGACATAGTTTTGCTGATTTCAACGATTTTAATTAGTATCTATGGCCTAGTTATTCTCTACTCAGCTTATGGGGGAGATTTTAGTGAGATTAAAACCCAAATTATAGCTACCTTTTTAGGTTTTGTTCTTATAGCTATACTTTGTACTATGGACCTTGATATTTTAAAAAGATTTTACAGGTGGATATATGGGATTGGCCTAGGACTTTTGGTCCTTACCCTTATCTTTGGTAGAGGTTTAGATGAATGGGGAGCAAAATCCTGGGTATACATAGGATCTTTTTCCTTCCAACCTTCGGAATTTGTAAAAGTTGGGCTTATATTTGCATTTGCAGCTTATCTTGATAAACATAAATATCAGATAAATGAACCTAGAAGATTAATAGAAGCTTTAATTTTTGCAGCAGTTCCAGTTGTACTTATACTTTTACAACCAGACTTTGGTACAGCCATGGTTTACTTATTTTTTATAGCTGCTATGCTTTTTGTCGCAGGACTTTCTTGGAAATGGATAGCACTATTTGCAGTTGGTGGATTAGCAGTAGGATTTTTAGTTTTAACTAACCTTTCTGGTTATAGGGCGGATAGGATAGAAAACTTTTTAAATCCAGCAAGGGATACTTCTGGTTCTAACTGGCAGCAACAACAAGGTATGATTGCTATAGGATCTGGTATGCTAAGCGGCCGTGGTTTTTTAAATGGTACCCAATCTCAATACGGTTATGTACCAGAAAAAGAAACTGACTTTATATTTTCAGTTTTAGCAGAAGAATTAGGATTTATTGGAGCCATATTTTTAATAATATTATTCTCTATTATAATATTAAGACTTGTAAGAATAGCAAAAAAATCAAATAATACCTTTATTTCTCTTATGGTAACTGGTATTGCAGCCATGCTTTTTATCCACATCTTTGAAAATATCGGTATGACTATAGGACTTATGCCAGTAACGGGTATACCCCTACCATTCTTATCCGCTGGAGGTACTTTTCAATTGATATGTTTATCAATGGTTGGTCTTGCCCTATCAGCATCCATGCAAAAATCTTATAAAGACGATGATGTAATTGATTATGAAACTATAAAAGTAATCGATCCTAATTTATTAAGAGCATCTAAAAAAAGAGAAATCAAAAACACCGCCAATTAATTGCCGGTGTTTTTTTCTTCTCTAACTTTTTTATCCTTAACCATTTTTATTTTTGAGAATTCTTCTCTTTCTTTTTCTTCGATTAAGGATGATATTGTTTTTATTCTTTCTTCAGTTTTTGGTATTTGTACCTTTTCTAAAGAGTTTACTTTTTTGCTAGTCTTTTTTATTTGCCTATCAAGGTTATTAATTGTAGTATCTAGCTCTGCTAGCTTATAAATTTTATCTTTAAGTTCGTTAAAAGAAAGAACAGCTACATCAAAGTATTCATTGGTTTCGTAAAATGAATAAGATAGATTAAGCTTAGCTGGTTTAAAATCAATATCATAAACCTTGGTTTGCATAAATTCATCTTCTTTTAAAGTTATGCTATTATCAACAGGTACTATTCTTGAAATATCATCAAGCTTTGATTCACCCATAGTTACCATAGCTTTCTTAAAATTTTGGCTAACTTTTGCTATAGTAGTATTTACTTCTTCATTTAACTCATCTCTTTGTTTTATTTTGCTATCATGAGCCCCAATTAGTGCTTTTCTTGATTTATCGAGGATATCTAGACCCCCTCTTAAAAGTTTGAGGTGGTCTTTAGCTGCAATTAAATTTGCCTTGGTTGGTGCAGTCGATTTAATTTCCATCTTTATTACCTATGAATTTATCAAGATTTTCTGGACTTACCCTGTGAAGCTCTGTTCTAGGTAGGATATTTAATATTTCCCAGCCTAAATCTAAACTTTCGTCCAGTTCTCTATTTTCAGTTGGGTCTTGGGATAGAAATCTTTGCTCAAAGGCTTCACCAAATTCTAGGTATTTTTTATCAATATCTGATAAATCATCTTCTCCTACGATTTGGGCAATGTTTCTTACCTCACCTACGTGGGAATATGACTCATAAATTTGGTTCATTAAATCTTCATGGTCTGCTCTTGTGTATCCTTCACCAATACCATCTTTCATAAGACGAGAAAGGGATGGTAAAACATTGATTGGTGGATATATACCTTTATTAAACAATCCCCTATCAATTACAATTTGTCCTTCTGTGATATAACCTGTAAGGTCAGGAACTGGGTGGGTTATATCATCATTTGGCATTGTTAAAATTGGAATAAGAGTTACAGATCCATTTGTTCCACGAATCATACCAGCTCTTTCATATAAGGTTGCTAAGTCTGAATATAAGTATCCAGGATAACCCTTACGAGATGGTACTTCTTGTCTAATAGATGAAACTTCACGTAGGGCTTCTGAATATGAAGTCATATCAGTAATGATTACTAAAACGTGGTAGCCTTTTTCATAAGCTAAATATTCTGCAGCTGTTAGAGCACATTTTGGAGCTATTAGCCTTTCCATAATTGGACTATCTGCAAGGTTTTGATACATTACTACCTTATCACGCACGCCCGCTTTGTTAAAAGCATCTTCAAAAAACATAGCTTCATCTTTTTTAATCCCCATAGCTGCAAATACAAAGGCAAAGTCTTCATCTGTTTTAAGTTTTGCTTGTCTTACAATTTGGGCTGCTATTTGGTTATGGGTTAGACCATAGCCAGAAAATATTGGAAGTTTTTGACCACGGATAAGGGTTGTAAGTGTATCTATAGCTGAAATACCTGTTTGAATGAAGTCTCTTGGGTATTCACGTGCAACTGGATTTAGGGGCTCACCTTCTACTGAGTAAGTTTTTTCTGCATATATTTCCCCACCATTATCGATTGGGCGAGCTAATCCATCAAAGGTACGACCTAAGATTTTTTCATTTAAAGGAATAGCAAGGGGTTTTTCTTCAAAAGAAATTACTATATCATCCAAAGAGAAATCTTGGGTATTACCAAAAACTTCTATAGAAATTGTCTCATCATCAATTTTTACTACTTGGCCTACAAAATCCATACCTAGGGCGTGGATAGAAACTACTGCATTGTAGGTTACATCTGCTACATTTTCTATCTCTATGATGGAGGATTCTATTCTTTTAACTTTTGTATATTCTTTACGCATTAATATTCCCCTCCTTTTAATCCTAAGAAATGTGATTCTAGCTTGTTATTTAAAATTGTAAATTTATCTAATTCATCATTTTTAATGTTATATTTCATTTGAGTTATATCATTTATAAGCTCTGGATCATATAAGTTATTATATGGGACACCATTTTTAATAGCTTCAGATGATCTATGATAATAATTGCTTATAGTATTTAGCATTTTTATTTGCTTTTCTAATGGCACATACTTATCTGTATCATTATAAGCATTTTGTTGTAAGAAGCCTACTCTGATTAGCTCTGCAATGTCTAGTATATTTCTTTGTTCATCTGATAGAGCATCCTTACCTACTAACATTAAGATAGATTGGATTTCATCTTCTTGAAGTAATACATTCATAAGCTCATTACGAACTGCAATGATATCTTCTCCAGTTTTTTCTTGGTAGAAAGGTCTCATGGTATCAACATAGTTTGAATAAGAAGTTAACCAGTTAATAGCTGGGTAATGACGTGAATAGGCTAGCTTTCTATCTAGACCTAAAAATACATTTACAGCTCTTCTAGTGTTTTCTGTAACTGGTTCTGAGAAGTCACCACCTGATGGTGAAACGGCACCGATTAAGGTAACTGATCCTTCAGATCCATTTAAGTTTGTAAAATATCCTGCCCTTTCATAAAATTGTGAAAGTCTTGATCCAAGATATGCTGGATATCCTTCTTCGGCTGGTATTTCTTCCAAACGACCAGAAATTTCTCTTAAAGCCTCTGCCCATCTGGATGTAGAGTCAGCCATTAACGCTACATGGTAACCCATATCTCTAAAGTATTCTGCAATTGTAATACCTGTATAAATTGATGCTTCACGGGCAGCTACTGGCATATTTGATGTATTTGCAATAAGGATTGTTCTTTCCATCAGACCATATCCTGTATTTGGGTCGATAAGTTCTGGGAATTCTTCTAGTACTTGAGTCATTTCGTTACCACGTTCACCACAACCGATATAGATAATAATATCTGCATCTGCATATTGGGCAAACTGGTGTTGGAGCATTGTTTTTCCTGTACCAAATCCTCCTGGGATAGCTACTGTACCACCTTTGGCAACTGGGAAAAATACATCCAACACTCTTTGACCTGTACTTAATAAAAGTTCAAGGGGTCTTACTTTTTTAACTGGACGTGGATTTCTAACTGGCCAGTATTGATAAAGTTTTAGCTCTTCTTCCCCATCTTTTGTAGCTACTTTTACAATTGTATCTTCTAACTTATAGCTACCAGATGGTTTTACCTCTGTAACTTTTCCTGCTACTGAACTCATAAGTCTATGTTCAATAGTTTTTGTTTCCATGATAGTTGCATAGATATCACCTACATTTAAAGTATCTCCAACAGCAACTTTTATGTCCACATCCCAGTCTTTTTCTTCATCAAGGTTTTCAAAACCTATACCAGATGGGATAAAAGCTCCATTTTCATCCTTAATTTTTTCGAGAGGTCTTTCTATACCATCAAACATATTTTTAAGTAGACCAGGTCCTAGTCTTACTGAAAGAGGTCTACCTGTTGCAATTATTTCTTCATTGGCAGCAAGGCCAGAAGTATCCTCATAAACCTGGATAGTTGCATGATCTCCTTCTACGGAAATAACTTCTCCAATAAGTTTTAGTTTTCCTACTGAAACCATCTCACGAATTTTAAGAGAGCTTGCATTTTTCGCTACAACTACTGGTCCATTTATTGTTTTAATTGTTGGATTCATTAAAACTCTCACTTTCAAACAGTTTATATAAGGTTTTTCCTATATCGTATTGTTTTTCTTCAATCTTTTTTAGGTAGGTTTGGTTATATTGGAAAGATCCATCTTTTGCTTTTAGAATAAATCCGCCAATGTATTTATCATCCAAAGTTCCTAAGTTATCTAGGTCAACTAAGTTTTTGTCACTTTCTTTTACCAAAACTACAAATTTATCTTTGTCCTCATTTAGTTTTTGTAAGGCTTTATTTATTTGTACTGGCAAATTATTCTTATATTCATCTGTTTTTGTATATTCCAAAAGCTTTTTCTTTACTTCACCTACTAAGTTATTTAATAGGTATTCTTTGTGGGCGTAGAAATTTGTTTTTTGTTCTTCTTCAAGTTTAGATACTCTTTCATTACCACGTATAGTTGCAAAGCTTTTACGGTTATCCAAAGTTTTTTCTAGCTCTTTTTCAAGACTAGCTTTTTTTTCTTCAATTTGTTCACTATTTACATTTGTAGAATTATATAATTCTTTTTCACTTTTTGCTTTTTCTTCATCCCAAACCATTGTTCTAAAGGTTCTTAGTTTTTGGTTTATATCAAGCATATTACCTCCAATTAACCATCTATGACTACAATTAAAGGAGCATTTTCACTTTCTCTGTGGGCTTTAACTTCTTGTTCAATCCATGAATTTATTGTTGTAGTTAATATTAAAACGGCAAGATCATCTTCTTTTAAAGAAGCTTTAAAAGTATTTTCGGCCTCATCAGAGTTTGTGACTAAGTTCCCTTCAATAGACCCAAGTCTAAACATTACAATAAGACTTGGGTCGTTAGTTAATATTTTTGCCTTCATTTTATGCGTATAAAATTAGGATTGAGATGATAACACCAAAGATAGCAATACCTTCAGCTAGACCTACGAAGATGATTGTACGTCCTAGGATTGATTGGTCTTCTGAAATTGCTCCAAGTGCTGCAGAACCTACTGTACCTACTGCATAACCAGTACCAATTGTTGCAAGACCTGTTGATAAAGCTGCACCAATATATTTTAGTCCTTCAGCACTTGTAGCTGTTGTTGCTGCAGCAGCATCTGTTGCAGCTGCTTTGGCATTTGCTGGTAGGAGTAAAACTACTATCATTGCCATAAGTGGCACAAATGTGAATAAGTTTATTTTAAGTGCTTTTTTAATTTTATCTTTTGATGGGTCATCATTTGTATTTAATAAGTAAATTCCTGAGTAAATTGTAATAACTACTACTGCTAGTGCTAATAATCCGATATTTTTTATCATGTTTTTCCCTTTCTGACTAATTGTTTGATTCTTTACTACTAATTGGTCTAAATAGGCGACCATTACCTTCATAATACTTGCTAAACATTTCATAAAATTCTAGTCTTAAACCTTGGATAAATACTATCATTCCTTCAAGGCCGATAATTAAAGCATTACCTAAAATTAGAATTATTGTTCCAAGAATACCTCCGCCTGCAAGTTTGGCCATTACTTCAAAGGCCATATATAAACCAACGTGGTTTATAGCAAAGGCTCCTACCCTTGTAAAGGATACTAGGTTTGAGAAAACTGAAAGTAGTGCTTCTATAATGGAGAAAGAACTTTCTACATAATAGTCACCCTTGCCTTGATCGTAAAGGCGTTTCTTACCTTCAATTTTTCTTGCGATAGGTTGTTTAAATACCATCATTATTATAGATGCTATTAAAATTATTATACCGACTGGCATTGGGATAGGACTTTTATTTACTATATTTAGAACTATTATAATAAATGATAACATCATCATAAGTCCTGCTAGTCCTTCTTTACCAAAGATACCTTCTTCTATATTATGCTGTTTTGAAACCTTATTATAGATACCAATAAGATATGATATAACCATAAGTCCTACACCAAAGGCAACTGATGCTATTAAAACGGTCATTATATTATCAAATGGTTTTATAAGTAGGGCTGGTATTATATCTTCTCGGCCAAAAAATGATCCGTACATGAGCCCAAAAAATGAAGCTGATAGACCAATTCTTTTTATAAGCCCACCGAAAACTTTATTTTTCTTGGCTAGCCAAAAACCTATGGCTATAAATACTAAACCTTGGCCTAAATCACCAAACATTAACCCATAAAGGAGTAAGTAAGTGATTGCAAAAAATGGGGTTGGGTCGATTTCATCATAGTTTGGAGCCCCATACATATTTACTAAAAACTCAAAAGGTCTAAATACCTTATTATTTTTTAGTCTTGTTGGTGGATCTTGGTCTACTGACTCATCATTCCTTGTGGTTAGTATGGTATTATCATATTTTTCTTCAAGACCCTTAAACTTATTAACTTCTGTTTCTGGGACCCAGCCTGATAAATAAAAGTATTCATCTCCATGAGCCATGCTGCTTTTTAGTTCCTCAGATTTTCTTGCATGGTCTAGAGAGTAGGATAAATTTTCTATAACATCGCCATATTGGCTATTGATAGCCTCAATCTCGTGATTAATACTTAAAAGCTCGTCATTTGCTTTTATGTATTCTTTTTCTATATTCGAAATGTTAACATTATCAGGAATCTCATTATCTACAAATCCCATAGTGTTTATAGAACGAGATACATCCTCTTTAACCTTTTGTGGATAAACTAATAGGTAACTTTCTTCGTTTTTCTTATTAGTATTATTATCATCTTTTTTAGGTTTTTTCTTCTTATCTACTTTAGACTCGTTTGCTACTAGTCTAGTATCATCATATTTTTCTTCAAGACTTTCCATTTGCTTTAAATCATTTTCTGCTACTAGGGCTGAGAAATAAAAATATTTTTCTCCTAGGGCAATACTATCTTCATAGTCAATGGCTTTTTCTCTTAAAGAAAGGTTGTAGGATAGAGAATTAATAACATCTTTATAAGAATCTTTTAAATTATATATTTCTTCATCTAAACTTAAAAGATTTTTTTCAGTCTCATCTATTTCTTTTTCAATATCTACTAGATTAGAATTTTGTGGAAGGGCACTATCTACAAAACCCAAGGTATTTATTGTCCTTGATAGGTCCTTATTAACTTTTTTTGGATAAATCATCAGGTAATGATGTTCATCAAACAAATCACTATTATCAAATTCTGGATTTTGATTTTCCTTTTCTATATTTGAAATGTTTAATTTATCAGGAATCTCATTATCTACAAATCCCATAGTGTTTATAGAACGAGATACATCCTCTTTAACCTTTTGTGGATAAACTAATAGGTAACTTTCTTCGTTTTTCTTATTAGTATTATTATCATCTTTTTTAGGTTTTTTCTTCTTATCTACTTTAGACTCGTTTGCTACTAGTCTAGTATCATCATATTTTTCTTCAAGACTTTCCATTTGCTTTAAATCATTTTCTGCTACTAGGGCTGAGAAATAAAAATATTTTTCTCCTAGGGCAATACTATCTTCATAGTCAATGGCTTTTTCTCTTAAAGAAAGGTTGTAGGATAGAGAATTAATAACATCTTTATAAGAATCTTTTAAATTATATATTTCTTCATCTAAACTTAAAAGATTTTTTTCAGTCTCATCTATTTCTTTTTCAATATCTACTAGATTAGAATTTTGTGGAAGGGCACTATCTACAAAACCCAAGGTATTTATTGTCCTTGATAGGTCCTTATTAACTTTTTTTGGATAAATCATCAGGTAATGATGTTCATCAAACAAATCACTATTATAAAATTCTGGATTTTGATTTTCTTTGTGACTGTTAAGTTTAGTAGGTTTATTTTCATCGAAAACTTCTGCATCCAAATAATTATTATTTTCTGAGTTAATAAGTAGATAATCTGTTCCATTTATTAATCTAATATCATTAAATTTTTGATTATCTGCCATTAATATCTTCCTTTGTCTAACTTTCAGTATCAACTAAAAAGTCGACTACCTTATTAATAACTTCATCTTTATACTGATTATAGACCTTATCCATCTTGTTAATTCTTGCTTGATAATCTGCGTTGATATTGTTTGATCGTTCTTGAGCACTGTCCATAATATCATTATAAATTCGGTTAGATTCTGCTGTGGTTTTTTCACTGTATTCCTGATCCAGTTTTAATGTAACATTTCTAGCATTTTCTCTTTCATTTTCAAGAACTTCATTTGTTTTTTCATTCAGATTATAAGTTGCTTCATCTATAGCATATATTTCACTTAGTGCATTTAAGCTAGCATGGTCTACATTATCATCCAAGTGGATAATTAAAGATGGGATATTGTCATAATTATTTTTTAGGATAAAACGACCATCTTCTGTTACTACACCATACCTATAATCAAAATATTTAAGATTTTGGATTTTTTCTATATCTATGTCATACTTTTTAAGTATATCTATATTTTTCTTATAGGTTTCTAGCTTTTTAGATTTTTCTTCTAATTCTGCTTTTTTATCTAAAAGAGTTTTTAGCCTATCATAAAGCTCTTCTGCTCTTTTCTGATCAACAATTTCACCTGCTGCAGGACTATCTGCAATATTTAAGGAATCTTTTAGTTCCTGTAATTTTGCTATATATCCATCATCATCTCTACTAAAGCCTGATAATTTATTGATATCTTCTGTTATCCCAACATTTTCAGCACTAGCTGTAATATTAAAGGACCTGTTGGTTATTTGGTTAAAGGCATCAAGTGGTTCTATATCACCAATCTTGATTACATCCTCTAAAAACTCATCCAGGTTTTTCTTATCGGATATCATATTAACCAGGTACATTTTTTCTACTGCCATTATTACCTCACTATTAGATATTCCATTGCTTCATCCACTGTAAAACTATCATCTACTTCCAAAAGCGCATCTATATTTTCACCACTAATAAACATTATATTCATAGCTGAAATGACATAAAGAATATCGCAAGCTTGTTTGGTTATTTCACCATAATAAAGTTTGAGTTCTCTTTTGCGCACTTGCCTATGAGTATGAGCATAATCATCAAATATATTTTTATATTTACTAGTGCTCATTTTTTTTATAAAGTCTTCTAGGGGTAAAAGGGATAATTCTTTTAACCTTGAGCCATTAAAAGTATTGCCACCTTCAATTAGATAATTAAAAATGTCGCTTTCATTTAAATCATAGTAAGATTTTAACCTATAAAGCATTTCAAAATTTAACAAATTGATTTCTTCACCTATAAAAGTTTCAATTTGCTTGCGTTCTTTTCTGTTAAATTTTTTAGCAAGTTTTAATAAACTACGATAATAAAATTTGATTAAAGCATTTGAAGATAAAAATATTAGGGAACTTGCCTGCATATTTTCATTTAAATATGGTAGCAAGGTCCTGTAATATTTGCTAGATTTATTGGCATTTATAAAAGATTCTAAGTCCATATCATCAGTTAAGATGAAATTATTTGATAAGGGATTAGCCGTAAATCTAACAAGATTTCTTTTGTAGTTGTGGTTTACAAGAGACTCTATAATTTCTTGTAAAAATAGTATTTCGTATTTTGAGAAGTATAAATTATAGAAGTCACTTTCTAAACCATGTAAAAAATAATCCATGCTTTTAAGTTCATCAAGCATCCATTTAAAATTATCTGCTTCTAAGGCTTTTTTATCCTTCCTATTGTCTATTTCAGGATAAGCTTTTGAAAGAATATCAATTTTTTTGTCAATGTCACTTTCGTTAGCCAAGGCAATATATAAATCATTATCAGGGATTTTTCCCATTTTAGCTTTGGCTTTTACTAATACATCTCTCATTTATCGCCTCTTTTCTCTTAACAGATAAATAATATCACTTATAATCTTTTTTTAAAAGGATAATAAATAGTTGATATTATCCATATATGATTTGATAATTAATTTACCAAGTCTCCTGATATTGTAAATGATGTATGATCTGTGATTTTTACATTTACAAATTCCCCTATTAATTCTTTTGGAGCTTTTACATGAACTAGTTTGAAGGTATCTGTCCTACCGGTTAGGATTTCAGGGTTATTTTTTGACTCAGATTCTAGTAAAACTTCTACGGTTCTTCCTACATATTCGGCATTTTTTTCATTAAACATTGGGTATAGCTCATCTAGTAGTCTTTGGAACCTATCTTGAACTATATCATCATCAATGGTTGGATATTTTGCTGCAACTGTTTTTGGGCGTGGTGAGTATTTAAAGGTATATGCTGAGTCAAAACCAACTTTTTTGCATGCCTCAATTGTTTTTTGAAAATCATCTTCTGTTTCTGTAGGAAAACCTACAATGATATCTGTAGATAGGGCTATGCCTGGGATTTCTTCTTTTAATTTATTTGCCCTTTCTAGATATTTTTCTATTGTATAATGTCTATTCATCTTTTTAAGCACATCATCTGATCCAGATTGCATAGGTAAGTGGAAATAATTACAAATATTATCATTATCACGCATTACTTCTATTAGCTCATCTGATAAATCTTTTGGGTGACTTGATGTAAATCTTAGTCTTTTTACTCCAGGTATTTTGGCAACTCTTGCTAAAAGCTCTGGGAAGGTAAAGTCATAGTCTGTGTTATTTCCATAGGAATTTACATTTTGGCCAAGCAAGGTAAATTCTTTAAAGCCTTGGGAAACTAGATATTCTACTTCTTCTATAATTGAATATGGACGTCTAGATTCTTCGCGGCCCCTAGATTCTGGTACAATACAATATGTACAATAGTTATCACAACCACGCATAATATTTACATAGGCTTGGAAGTCATTTGTAGAATTATATTTTTCAAAGTCATCTTTTACATCATCTGTTGATACATCTATAACTCTTTCTTCTGTTTCTAGGTATCTAAATATCAAATCTCCTAGGGAGTTTATATTCTTTGTACCAAAGACAATATCTACTTCTGGGTGCTTATCAATTATAACTTGGCGGGCTTCTGTAGTTTGCATCATACATCCACAAACAGAAATAATTTTTTCTGGATGTTCTCTTTTTAATCTTTTTAGGGATGAAACTTGACCATAAAGTTTTAATTCTGCATTCTCCCTAACTAGGCAAGTATTAAAGATAATAAAATCTGCTTCTTCTCTCTCATCTGTGTAGGTATATCCTAAATCTTCTAGTATATAGGATATACGTTCTGAGTCATGCTCATTCATTTGGCATCCAAATGTTGTTATATTATAGGTTTTGTCCTTAAAATAATCTTTATATTTTTCTTTTTGTAAAGTTTCCATTTTATCCTCACTTAAAAAAGAAGATGACCGAAATCATCTTCTTTAATTTTTATTTATAGATTAATATTCTATTTCTTCTTCGTTTTCATCAACATCATCGATTTCATCAGCTGGTTGATCTAATGTTTCTTCTTCATCAAGAGTTACAACATCTTCATCAGCTAATTCTTCGTTGTAGATAGCTTCTTCTTCAAGCTCTTCGTTAATTTCTAATTCATCTTCTTCTGAAATAAGGTCAGTTGCTTGATCGTTATCAATTTCAACTTCGCTTTCTTCAATATCATCAATAACATTATCAACTTCTGAATCTTCAGAGATAAAATCAGATGAACCGCCTTGTTCAAATAAAGCTTGTTCTAATAGGTTACCTAAGTTGTTGTTTAGGTCAGCATCTGAACTGAAGTTATTTTGAGCTGGTCTTTCAGCTCTTCTTCTTTGTCTATTGTTATTAGAATTTTCTCTTCTTTCACGTCTTGGTTTTCTTTCAGGTCTTTCTGGTGCTTCTTCAAGTTGTTTAATTGAAAGACCGATTTTTTCTTCTTCTTTGTCTAATGAAATAATTTTAACTTGGATTTCATCTCCAACATTTAATTCATCAGATGGTTTTTCAACATGATCCCAAGAAATTTCAGAAACGTGTACTAATCCTTCTACACCATCCGCTACTTCAACAAATGCACCAAAGTCTAGTAAGTTTACTACTTTACCTGTTACAACATCGCCTACTTCATGAGCGTTTACAAATGAATCAAATGGTTTATCTAAAAGTTGTTTACGTCCTAGAGAAATTCTATTTTTTTCTTTGTTTAGTTTTAAGATTTTAACTTCGATAGTATCACCAACGTTTAGTACATCAGATGGAACTTCTACTCTTGTCCATGCAATGTCTGATACGTGTAATAAACCATCAAGGCCATTTACTTCAATGAATGCACCAAAGTCTGTAAGTCTTGCAACTTCACCTTCTAGTACTTGACCTTCTTCAAGTTCATCCCATCTTTCATCAAGTTCTTCTTCAAGAACATCTTTACGAGATAAAACTAATCTATTTTTTCTTTCGTCAATAGAAACTATTTTTAGTTCCCAAGTTTCACCAACGAATTTTTTGAAGTTCTTAACAAAGTATGTTGCAATTTGGCTAGCTGGTACAAAACCGTTTACTCCCTCAACTTCAACTGTAAGTCCACCTTTATTAAAGCCTGTTACTTTACCTTCTACTAATTCATCGTTTTCGAATTTTTCAGCAAGGTCTTTCCAAGCTTTCATTCCTTGAACTCTTCTTGTTGATAGAGCAACGTTACCTTCACCATCATCTAGTTTGATAACATAAACGTCGATGTCATTTCCTACTTCAAAATGATCTTTAGGATTTTCTTTTTCTTCTTCTGTCATTTCATCTAGTTTTATGATACCATCTGCACGGTATTGGATATCAACAAAAACTTCGTCATCTTTCACATCGATAACTGTTCCTGTGATAACATCTTTAGGATAGATTTTCTTTAAACTATCTTCAAGACTATTCATAAAATCTTCTTTTGTAAATTCGTCCATTTTACTAACTACCTCCTCAATAATCTCATCAGGTGTGGATGCACCTGCGATTATTCCAATTTTTTTAAATTCCGAGAGCTTTTGCAAAGGTAGATCTTTAACAGTTTCAATCCTATAAACATTTTTGTTATACAAACTCACTACTTGATATAGCTTGTTAGTATTAGAACTATTAAAACCACCAACTACAATCATACAATCAACTTCTTTAGACAAGTTTGCTGCTGATTCCTGTCTTAGTTTTGTTGCATTGCAGATTGTGTTTTCTATCACAACACTACCATTATTTTCTTTGAACGTATTTGCAATATCATAGTAAAAATCAGCTCTATTTGTAGTTTGACTAACTACATAAAGAGGTTTTTCACTTTTAATATTTTTTGCTTCAGTCTCATCACTTACTATTATACCATTTTTTAAATAAGAGTCCATAGCAATTATCTCAGGATGATTAGGATCTCCAACAATAATTACTTGGTGACCATCATTTTCTTTGGCTACGATTTTCTTATAAATATTTCCGAGCACCGGACAAGTTGCATCTAAGATTTCATTGCCATTTTTTAAAAGGGCTTCTTTAAATTCTGCACTTTCTCCATGGGCACGGATTACTATTAGCGAGTCCTTTATTTTAAGGGCTTCTTCTTTGCTTAAAACTTTTAGTCCTTGCTTTTCTAATTTATCCACGAGTTGGGGATTGTGTATTAGAGGACCTACTGTATATTTTTCTCTATCACTGGCTAAAGCTTCATGGGCAAGATCTACTGACCTTTTTACACCAAAGCAAAATCCAGAATTTTCTGCTATTATAATTTCCATAAACTTCTTTCTTTTTATGTTAATTGTCTTTTATAAATACCATTAAATATTTCATCAGACATTTTTACCATCGCCTCTTTTGATTTCATATTTAGATATTTATCGACATTAATTGGTTCATTTATATAAATATATGTTTTTCTAAAAGGTTTATAAGATGAAACAATCTCTACTGGCAATACATCTTTTTTTGCCTTTAGGGCAATATAGGCTACCCCATCTTTCATATTCTCCCTGTTTATATCATGGGTCCTAGTTCCTTCTGGAAATATTCCTAGGATGTTTTCTTCTTTTAATAATTTTATAGAATTTTTAAGACTTGAAAGATCTCTACCTTCACGGTCTATAGGAAAAACACCTATAGCATTAAAAAAACTAGCTAAAAAACCATTTTCAAAAAGTTCTTTTTTTCCCATAAACCTTATACTAGGTGCAAAGGCAATAGCTAAAAATATAGGATCCCAGTTGGCCTTATGGTTAGCACATAAGATATATCCTTCATTTTGTGGAATGTTTTCTCTTCCTACTACCCTTAGCCTAAATATTGGCCAAATAAAAATAGTTGCTATAAATTTTAAAATTCTATATAACATCTTCTTTATCCATATTTTCTAAAATTAGTTTGATGGTCTGATCAATATTTAAATTAGAATTATCTATTTCGATGGCGTCAGCTGCCTTTTTTAAGGGCGAATTCTCACGAGTGGAGTCATATTGGTCACGGGCAATGATTGTCTTTTCTATTTCATCTATTGATAAATTTGACTCGTGCTGCTCAAATCTTCTTATGGCCCTCTGCCTAGCGTTAGCAGTTAGATAAAATTTATATTTAGCATTAGGAAAAACAACTGTTCCAATGTCTCTACCATCTAGGACGAAGGACTTTTTACCAGCTATTTGCCTTTGCATATCAACTAGTCTTTCACGGACCAAGCCATTGGCAGAAACCCAAGATACATTTTTAGTTATAAGGTCAGTTCTTATTTCATTTTCTATATTTTTACCATTTAGATAGATTTCATTTTCTATAAAATCAATATTAATGTCATCTAAAGCGTTTAAAATTTCAGCTTCAGTAGAATTTTCGTTTAAAGAATTTTCTAAAAAATAAAGGGTAGCTGCCCTATACATGGCTCCTGTGTTTAAGTATTCTATATTTAAAATCTTGGCCAATCTATTTGAAATTGTAGACTTGCCTGATCCACTTGGCCCATCTATGGCAATTATATATGTCATATACTCTCCTTTATTGCACTTGCTGCAGCAAAGGCTGTAGTAAATGCTAGTTGTAAATTAAATCCGCCGGTTAGGGCATCTATATCTAAAACTTCTCCTACAAAATACAAATCTTTTACTAGCTTTGATTCCATAGTTTTTGGATTGATTTGATCAACTTCTATCCCACCTTTGGTAATAACAGCAGTATTAAAACCTCCAAATTTATCAAATTTTAGGCTAAAGTTTTTTATATTATCTATAAGGCCCAATCGTTCTTGTTTTGTAATTTGATTGGCTTTTTTATCTGTAGCAATCTGAGATCTATTTAAGATAACTTCAACCAAAGCATTTGGAATTACTTCATTTAAAATATTTGAAATGTCCTTACTAGGATTTTTATCAAATAAATTTACTAAAAACTTATCTAAATCCTCCTTATTTGTGGTAGATAAATCAAGTGTTATTTCTTTTACCTTTTTATTTACTACAAATGAAGATATTTTTAATACTTCAGGGCCTGAAATAAAGTTTTTTGTAAGTAAGATTGAACCAAATTCACTAAATGATCCCTTATCAGTTACTATTTTTATCCCAGTATTTTCTAAGGATAGGGCTTTTATATTTGATAAGTCCTTGTCTTTAAAGAAAATGGGTACTAAGGACGGATGAGTTTTACTTACTTTGTGGCCAAATTCCTTGGCAAATTTATAGCCATCCCCACTTGACCCAGTATTTGGATAAGATAGGCCACCAGTAGCAATTATTACTACATCAAAATTATAATCTTTACCAGTAGTTTTTACTAAAAACTTTTCTTTTTTAACAATCTCCTCTACCCTAGTATTAGTCACAAGCTTTATATTTTTTTCTATTATTTGATTTTCAAAAAATTTGACTACATCACTAGATTTTTGAGATTTGGGAAAGACCCTCTCATTTTCTTGGGTTACTAAATCTAAACCATGACTTTTATAAAAGTCAATGGTGGCATAGTTATCGTGATTATTGAATGAAGAAAATAAAAACTTTTGGTTGCCTACTATATTTTCCAGAAATTCATCATAAAACTTGGCATTGGTGATATTGCACCTGCCATTACCTGTCATGAGAATTTTCTTACCAATCTCATTATTTTTTTCTAAGATAGTTACATCATTATTTTCATTTTTTAAATTAATTGCTGCATAGAGCCCACTTGCCCCAGCGCCAATGATTCCTATTTTTGTCATATACTATAAAAATTTTACCATAAAAAAAAGAAATAGATAGCTATTCCTTAATCAATGAAACAAATTCCATTTCCTTTTTATTAAATTTCTTGTACTTACCCTCTTCTAATCCGTCAAGACATATTGCCCCTATTTTTGTACGTTTAAGATTAAGTACAGATGCTCCCAAAACATCAAACATCCTTCTGATTTGTCGGTTGTATCCTTGGCGAATAACAACTTCATAGGTATTATTTTTTATATAACGAATATTAGCATCTGATGTTATTTCACCTCTACCAATATCTAGACCATTTTTAAATTTCTGAATTTGTTTATCATTTAATAATTTATCAACTTTTACAATGTATTCTTTACTTATCCCTGATGATGGATGAATTAAAGAGTTTGTAAAATCGCCATCATTTGTTATTATCAAAAGGCCATGGCTATCCTTATCCAGCCTACCTGCTGCAAAAAATCTCTCATCAATTTCTATCAAATTGTTTAAGTCTTTTTCATTATGAGGGTCGTAATTGCTTGTGATATATCCTACCGGTTTATTTAATTTAAAATAAAAATATTCTTCTAATTTTAATATTTGACTATCAATAGAAACTATATCATCTTCATTCACATCATAACCCATTTCATCTAAGACTTTGCCATTTACTTTTACTTTACCAGCTGCGATTAATTCATCTGCTTTTCTACGAGATGTGTATCCAGCTTGCGCTATATATTTATTAATCCTCATATATTTCCTCTTCTAGTTCTTTTAATTCTGGCAATTCTTCTAGGGATGAGATATTAAAATATTGTAAAAATAAAGTGGTAGTTACATAAATAATGGGTTTACCTATCTTATCTAGGCGTCCATTTTCTTTTATAAGGCCACGGTCTAGTAAATTATCAATTGTACTTTGTGAATTTATCCCACGTATCTTATCAACCTCAGCACGGGTTATTGGTTGTTTATAAGCAATTATTGATAGGGTTTCTAGGGCTGAGGAGGTTAATTTTTTCTCTGTTTTTTTAACTAAGGCAGCAAAATATTTATCATGCTTTTGGCGAGTTACAAATTGATAGTTGCCATCAAAGTTATTAATTAATAAGCCACTTTGCATATTTTTTCTATCTGCTACCATCTCATCAATAGCTTTTTTTATTTGATTTTTATCTGCATCGGTAATTATTGATGCAAGGTCGTTTATATCTATGGGCTCACCCCAAATATATAAGACCTCCTCAATAAGTCCTTTTAGATAAATTTTATCCATTATTCTCTTCTCTTTTTATTATATTAAATTTATTTCCTTGGGTCTGGTCTAAGTATATTTCTTTTAGCTTAAAAAGTTCTAGTAGGGCTAGAAAACTTGCTATGCACTCAGCTTTGCTATGAATGTCATTGATGATTAAGTCCAGTTTTAAATTATTTCTTATTTCTAAAGCTTTCCTATAAGAATTTAAATAATCATTGACATCTGGCATCTTAATTTGAGTAATAATATTTTCAGGCTGCTGATCTTTTTCTAACCTTTTTAAAAGTTTTTGAAATTGCTTGGCTAGAATTTTTACATCTTTGGTTATTATTTCTTCTTCTGTTTCAAATCTCGCCAAGTCTTCAGCGTACTTGCTGTGAATTTTTTTTGCTTCTTTTTCTAAAATTTTCAAATCATCTTGGACTGATTTTATCTTTTTATACTCTATTAGGTAAGCAAGAAAGTCTTCTTCTAAATTTTCTTCCTTTTCCTTTGGTAAAAGTTTGTTTGATTTGATATTTAAAAGTACAGATGCTATATAAATAAAGCTGCTTAAATCTTCTATAGCTGGATCTAGTTTTTCTACTTCTGCTAAATAATCATGGGTCAGCTCTTCTAAGTTTATATCATAGATATCTATCTTTTTTTTATCAATCAGTTTTAATAACAAATCAAAAGGGCCTGTAAAGCCCTCTAGTTCAATAGTAAATTCCATTAATTATTTTTATTCATCATTGCATATTGGATAGCAATAATTGTTTTTGCATCGGTGATTTCACCATTTTCTACCATATTGTAAAGCTCATCAATTGGATAAGACTTAGCTTCTAGGTTCTCATCTTCATCTAATTCTAGCTTTGATTCTTTTAGATTTTTGGCTGCAAAAAATAAGAGTTTATCATTTGTAAATCCAGGAGATGAGTGCATGGTAAATAGGAAATCAATTTGCTCTGGGAAAAAACCTACTTCTTCTTGAAGTTCCCTTTTTGCAGATTCTATTGGTGCTTCGTTTGGGTCAACTAGGCCTGCTGGAATTTCTAGCATAACTTTATCAACTGCAATTCTGTATTGGCTGACCATCCATAGGTTTTCATCGCCATCATAAGCTATGATACCAACACCCTTTTGATGGTCTACTATTTCTCTTTTAGAATATTTTTTATTTTGTAGTTCTACAGTTTCAACTCTGAGTTTTAAAATTTTGCCATCATAAATAGTATCAGATTTAATCGATGTTTCGTAAAATTTATTTTCGCTCATTCCTTAATTCCTCCGCCATTGTTAGCATTTCGCTTGCTGAATTTATAGTAATATCGGTGATGTTTACTCCACCTATTAGCCTTGCAATTTCTAAGATACGTTTTTTTCCTACTATTTTTTCAGTAGATGAGATTGTAAAATCTCCCACATCTTCTTTACTTATTAGTATATGATTACTTGCAAGAGATGCAATTTGAGGCAAGTGGCTGATTGATATCACTTGTCTTTTCTTTGATAAATCTAAGATTTTTTCCCCTACAATTTGGGCAGTTCTTCCTGATATACCTGTATCTATTTCATCAAATATCATAGTATCCACTTGATCAAAATCAGCAAAAATTTCTTTAAAGGCTAGCATTATCCTTGAGATTTCTCCACCTGATGCTGTTTTTGTAAGAGATTTTAGGGATTCTCCCTTATTTGTTCTTATTAAAAAATCTACCTCATCTAATCCTGTAGTATCTATGTTTTCTTTTTTAGAAAAATCTATTTTAAATAGACCATTTTTAATATTTAAATCTTTTATAGATTTATTTATATTTTCTTCTAAAACTTTACTTTTGCTAACCCTTATATCATGAAGTTTATTTGCATTTTCTTCTAATTTCTGGTCAATATCATTTAAGATATTATCTAAATTGTCCCTTAAATCTTCTATCTCATCTAGCTCTTTTATCCTAGCTGAAATTTGGTCATAGTAAGCGATTATTTCATCAATGCTAGACCCATATTTTCTTTTTAAATTATAAATGTGCTCTATCAAATCCTCGAGTTCTGCTGCTCTTTCTGGATCACCAATCAAACTTTCTTGGTAGATATCCATTTCAGAATATAGGTCATTTATTTCATCATTTATAGCAGAAATTCGATCATAAAACTCACTTACCCTACTATCGATATCAGAAAAAGAATTAATTTCACTTAGGATGGTGCCAAGCATTGAAGAAACAGAATTTACATCATAATCACTATTATCTAAGGCTTCTTTAGTAGCTTCGATAGATTCACGCAAGGCATTGATATTATTTAGCTTTTTATACTCTTCATCTATCTCTTCTTCATTTATAGCAAATAAGTCGACTCTTTCAATCTCTTCTATTTGATATTTTATTAGATCACGTTCACGGGTTATTTCTTCTTCTGATAGGTTTAATTTATTATATTTTACTAAGTATTCATTTTTTTGATTTACTAAGGCCTTAATCATTTTTCTAAGATCGATAGTTTCTTGGTCATTAGAATAATTATCTATTAAATAAATATAATTTGCCTTATTCATAAAGGCATTGGAATCGCCTTGGTTATAAATGTCAATTAAGATTGGGGATATTTCCCTAAGAATAGTAAGATTTGCAACTCTACCGTTTATTCTAAGAGTAGATGATTTTTGAGAAATAGTTCTATTTACTATTAGTTTGTTATCCCCTTCATCAAATATAACTCCATTATTTATGAGGATATCCTTGGCTTTTTTATCAAGCTCAAAAACACCTTCTATAACAGTTTTATCTGCAAATCTACCTACTATATCCTTATCAGCTCTTTTTCCTAATAGCAAATTTATAGACTCAAGGATGAGTGACTTTCCTGATCCAGTTTCCCCAGTTAGGACATTAAACCCATCCTCAAAAAATATGTGATTTCTTTTAATAATTACAAAATTATCTATAAATAGCTCAGCAAGCATTATCTAACCATATCCCTTAATTCTTCTATTAAATCATCTAACTTTTCAAAGTCTTTTGGTGTTATAAAAATAGTATCTATCCCTGTTACCATACCTTGGATGTTCTCTAATTTTAAATTTGTAATATATTGGCCACAAACAGTTGCGCAATAAGATATTGTTTTTATAACACAAAATTGACCACTTTTTTCGACAGAAAGTACAGATTCCTTAAAAATCTTTTCCATTCGTTCATTAAGAGAATCATGAACTGTGTCAACTACGGTATATTTGTACTCATAATCATCCGCTTGGACTTTAGATATTCTAAGTTCCTTGATATCTCTAGAAATAGTAGCTTGGGTAGCATCCACTCCCTGGTCACTAAGCATCTGTGATAGTTGGCTTTGAGTTTTGACTTCATTATTTTGTATAATATCAAGGATTAGTCTTTGTCTGGTGTATTTTTTCATAATTTTCCCTTACTTCTTACGTACTGATAGGTAATCTACCAGCAATAACAAAAAATCATTATTGCTAAATTTTAAGATGTTAACCTTTGCATCTTTGTTTATAGCATCTAGCAAATCTATAGCATCAGTCTTTTGCATGATATTTAATATGTTTAATTCGTCTTTATATGTATCTTCCAATAAATCATCTTGGATTTGATAGGCTAGGCCTAGCTTATAGGCATAATCTTCTAAAATTTTTATCTCTTCATTACTAGCTTTACTTACAATAGCTCCACTAATTATTGCAGCCTTAAATAAATCAGAAGTCTTTTTATCATAAACATTTAACAAATAATCTTTTTCATATGTTTCTGGTCTTCTTAAATCTAAAACTTGGCCTTCAATCATACCCTTATAGCCCGTGTGGTCAAATAAATATTTTCCAGCCTTAGCATAAAGTGAATTACTGGTTGCTAGAGAAAAAATTATACTTGCCGCCTCATTTAAAAGTGCATCCCCAACTAAAATTGCCTTATCCTCACCAAATTTTATGTGTAATGATGGCTTGCCACGACGCATATCATCATCATCCATTGCTGGCAAGTCATCATGGACTAGGGAGTAGGCATGAACCATTTCTAAGGCTAGGGCAAAGTCAATATCCTGATTACTTATTTTTTTACCAAACATTTTTATTGTTTCAAAATAAAGATTAGCCCTAATTCTTTTGCCAGCATCCATAGCATATAATAAGGCCTCAGCTAGGCTATAATCTTTATCAAAATAATCATAAGCCCTAGTTTCTACTAAAATTTTATTTTCTTCTAAGATTTTTAAAAATGATTCTTTATTCATTACTACCTATCACTTCAATTTTAGCTTGGTATTCAGCTAGTTGGCCTTTTAATTCATCGTAAAGGCTATTAGCCTGTTCATAAATTTTGATACTCTCATCCAAATTTTCTTTATTTGCTTCTAATTTTTCTAAGAGTTCTTCAATTTTTTTATAATTATCTTCAAATGATTTATCCATCAGTAACTACTGCTTTTATCCTTCCATCGCTAAAGTTTATTTCTATCTCTTCACCCACACTTAAAGAGTATTTTGAAAATACTTCTTTATCTTCAGCATTTTTTATAACAATATTTTCTTTCCTAGCCTCTATAAGATTTTTAGCAGACTTAAGTCTTGTTTCAAGAACATCTAACCTATGTTTGTTAAAATTTAGATTATTTTTTAGGGCTTTATCCAAGGCTCGCTTAAGATTTTTTACATCTTTTTCCTTTTGCAAGATATCATTTTTAGGATTGGCTGCCCTTAATTTTTGCTTTAAAATAGCTAATTTATATTCATTAATCCTAATCTGGCCATTAATAATATCTTTCATTAGTAAAAGATTTTTTTTCATTTCACTTTCGATATTAGTATAATTAGCAATAATATAAGATCCCGCTTCAGTTGGAGTTTGCAAGGATAAGTCTGCTACAAGATCAAGTAAAGTTGTATCTATCTTATGGCCTATGGCTGAAATAATGGGTGTTTTAGCCTTAAAAACACTTTCGATTATTTCTCTATCGTTAAAAACTGCAAGGTCTTCGCTAGATCCTCCACCGCGAGTTATTACAATTACATCTAAGTTCATCTTTTCAAGGTCATTTAGACCCTTTAAAATGAGATTTACTGCCTCACTACCTTGAACTTTTACTGGAAATAGTTTTATATTTATGTTATTTGGTTTTTGATTTATAACAGAAACAAAGTCTACTAGAGCAGCCCCATCCTTTGACGTTATTAATCCTATATTCTTAGGAAACTTTGGGATTTCTTTTTTATTTGTTAAATCGAAATACCCCTTATCTTTAAAGTCCTCTTTCATCTTAACAAACTTTAAATATTCTTCTGAAACCCCGTTTTCCTTTATCTCACTGGTTATAATTACTACTCTAGATGAGTAATTATTATAAGAAAAATTGCCCTTAACTAGGACATCCATGCCCTCTTTAAATTTAAATTCTATATCCTTATCTTCATAATAATATATAACACAGTCAATAATATCGTTTCCTTCTTTTAAAGAAAAATATAAATGGGCACCATTAAACCTAATGTTGGCCAGGCTTCCATTTATATATACTCTAGTTAGGATAGGATCGTGTTTGATACTAGTTTTAAAATATTGATTAAACTCTTTTACAGAAAGTGCCTTTAACATATTACGATCTTACAATTTTTCCTAATACCGAATTTATCATTTGGTAATCATTATTATCAGCGTAAGTTTTTGCTAGTTCTACAGCTTCATTTATAGAAACTGATACGGGTATATCCATATAAGTCATTTCATTGAGACTTAAAAATAAAATTGCTTTTTCAACCCTAGATAGGCGGCTATATCTCTTGTTTAGAGCCTGTTCTAAAGTTTTTTCTATGGCTTCATAGTTTTCATTATAAGAATTTATTGAATCTCTTATAAAATCTTCATCTGCTATATCATGGTTTTCTAAAACCTTGTCTACATCTGATATTTTATTTATACTATCTTCGTATATGAGTTTAAAAACCCATTCTCTTTGTTCAATACGCTTCATTAGATTACTAGTTTTGCTACGTTTACATTTACACGAGTTACACTAAGGCCAGTCATAGACTCAATTACTCTTATTACATTTTCTTGGATAGCTTTTACAGTTTTTTTGACATTGACATTTTTATCAAGGTTTACTGTAAGATCTACTAGTAGTTTACCATCCACTTGACTTATTGTGCTTTTTGGTCCGTTTTGGGAAAGATTTAACTTATTATCATTAGCTTTTGGGGCAGAAACTCCATAAACTTCTTCGCTTGCCCTTACTGCAAGTTGGTCTAGGATTTCATTTGCTATTTTTACTTGACCATTTCTAAAATTATTAGCCATTGTTGCTCCTTAAACTCTGGATAGATAATCTCCAGTTCTTGTATCTATTTTTATAACGTCCCCTTCGTTTACGAATACTGGTACGTTTATGATAGCACCTGTTTCTACTGTTGCTGGTTTTGTTACATTTGTTGCTGTATCACCTTTGATAGCAGGCTCTGTTTCTGTAACTTTAAGTTCTACAAAGTTTGGTGCTTCTACACTAAATGGGTTTCCTTCATAAAATTTAATTTGTACAGAGTCATTTTCTTTTACATATTGGATAGCTTCTTCAACAGCCTCGTATTCTATACCAATCTGTTCAAATGATTCAGGGTCCATGAAGTAGTAAAGAGTACCGTCATTGTATAAATATTGCATTTCACGTGTAGTAATAACAGCGTTTTCAAATTTTTCATTTGGGTTAAAAGTTACATCTTTGGTACCCCCACCCATAACTGATCTTATTTTTGCACGAACAAATGCTGCACCCTTACCAGGTTTAACGTGTTGGAAATCCACCACTTGGTAAACATCATTATCGTATACAAAAGTAACACCTTTTCTTAAGTCGTTTGCAGAAATCATAATTCCTCCTATGTAAATTTTCTTTACATTATTATACCATATCGTGTATTTTATTGGAAACCGTTTTGTAATATTATTTAAAATATATATAAAATTTATAGCAATAACTGAAATAAAATCCAATTAGGGTATAAAGATTTTATGAAAACTTTAGCAATAATTTCAGAATTTAACCCCTTTCATAACGGTCATAAATACTTATTAGAAGAAGCTAGAAGAAAGACCAAGGCGGACATTGCCCTTACTATAATGAGCGGTGACTATGTTCAAAGAGGCGAGCCAGCTATAATTGATAAGTATAAAAGATCTGATAGTGCTATGAAGGCAGATTTTGATATGGTTATAGAAATGCCTGCCTTTATAACTCTCCAATCTGCAGAGTATTTTGCTTTAGGATCTATAAAAATTTTAGAGAAATTAGGTGTTGATTATTTATGTTTTGGGATAGAAAATATAGATCCAGATGAATTTTTAAATAGCGTAGATACTCTTATAGATAAAGCTGATGAGCTTGATAAACTTACTAAGGAAAACCTAGACTCATCTTCTTTTACCAAGGCCCGCTATGATGCAACTGTAAAAATTTTAGGTACTGACAAATTTATAAGTTCAAATAATGTCTTGGCTCTTGAATATATTAGAGCTATAAGAAAAATCAATTCTAAAATGAGCCCTATTCCTATAAAAAGAATCTCATCTACTAATAAAGATATTGACCTAAAATCTACAAAAATTTCGTCTTCTACTGCTATTAGAGAAAATATTCTAAATGATTATAGGTGTCATGTACCTGATTTTTCTTATGAAGCTATTGAGTCTAGCAAGAAATTTTATGGAATTCCTAATATGGAATACGAATTTGATTTATTTAAATATTTACTATTAATTAACCAAAAGCCCATGGCAGATGTCTTAGCCTATGAGCAAGGCCTTGATAATTATCTTTTTAAAACAGCCTTAAAGAATGATAATTTAAAGGACTTTCTAAAAGAATCTACTACAAAAAGATATACTAGCTCTAGGATTAAAAGATTAATTCTAAATTATCTTTTAGATAATAAAGCTGATTTTAATGACTATGATTTAGACTTTTATAAGGTCTTAGCCTTTAATAAAAAATCTCAGTACATTTTTAGAAAATCAAAATCTAAGCCTGTCCTTACAAAAAAGGATATGGATAAATTGCCAGCTAGTGACCAGTTCATTTTATCCAAAATGCTGGATGCATCAAATATGTATAGTTTGGGCCAAGGCCAAGAGCTTAACCAGGATTTAAGTAAAAAAATAAGACGCTATTAGCTAACTAATGGCGTCTTTTATTAATCTATCTTGATTCTAGGATAGATCTTCTATTTTTTTCTAATTGTTGGGCTAGTGTACTGAAGTTTTCAGATGATGATGAGAATAGTTTATCTATATACTCATATGATTGTTGTCTGATTTTATTAGCTTCAGTTGCTGCTTCTTGTAAAATTCTATCAGCTTCTGTTCTAGCTTGTAGGGTGATTTCATGCTCTGAAATCATTTTTTGGTATTGAGCTTTAGCTTGTTCTTTAAAGTTTTGAATTTCTTTATCAGCTTGAGCTAATCTTTGTTCAGCCTCACTATTCGCTTCATTTATGATTCTATCTTTTTCTTGATAAGTCCATTCTGCTTGTTTGATTTCTTGAGGCATAGAATCTTTCATTTCGTTTAAAATTTCATAAATTTCGTCTGGATCTACCGATACTTTCCTTGAAAATGGAACAGCACTTGCTTCATCCATGACATCTTCCATTTCATTTATTAATTCTGTTAATGTGCTTGCCATATACTCCCCTCCTAGTAATTAAATTTCTTTTTTAATTTACGTTCAACATCATCGCTTACAAAGGTGGATATATCCCCCTTAAAGCTTGCTACTTCTTTTACCATGCTTGAGCTTATAAATGAATAATCAGGATTACTTAGTAAATATACAGTTTCTAGTCCTTCGTATAAAGCTTCATTTACTCTAGCAATGTTTTTCTCATATTCATAATCAGCCATTCCCCTAAGACCCCTTGCAATTACTCTAGAATCTTCTTCTCTTGCAAAGTTTGCCATTAGGCCATCAAAAGTTTTTATAGTTACATTTTCTAACTTATGTTCATCTACATCTGATTTTATCATCTCTATCCTCTCATCGAGGGTAAAAATCGGATTTTTATTTCCATTTATTAAAAGTGCAACTACAACTTCATCAAACATCACGCTTAATCTTTGTATAATATCAAGATGGCCATAGGTTGGCGGATCAAAGGTACCAGGATAAATTACTTTCATTTTGTATAAATCTTAACTATTTTCCTTCCATAGGTTTTTTCTTTTATTAGATATAAATCATATGTATCAGAAATTTCAATATCTTTATCTGATTCTGTTATTACTATACCATCCTCACTTAACAATTCATAATTTATAATTAAATCGATGGCTTTTTTTACAAAATCCTCATAGTAAGGCGGATCTAGGAAAATATAGTCAAACTTTATACCCTTATTTTTATAATTTTCCAAAACTAATTTATAATCAAGCTTAGATAAATCATAATTATCAGCCTTTGTTTTTTCTAAATTTTGTTTTAGGACACTAAAACTTGATCTATCTGGCTCGTTAAAATAAACTTTTTCTACTCCCCTGGATAAAAATTCTATACCCATTTGTCCACTACCTGCAAATAGGTCTAGGGCATTGCCATTAGTTTTCATAGGATAAAGCATATCAAAGATAGCTTCTTTGATTTTATTATCCGTTGGTCTAGTATTTTTTCCTTTAGGTGCTATAAGGTTAAAGCCCTTATACTTACCTGCTACTACTCTCATCAATTTAAAATTATCCTCTTATCCATTTCAAAAAACTTCTCTATATAGGAAAAATTAACTCCATTAAAGTCAATTGCCTTTAAGTATTCAAATATTTCAAAACTTTTTTCTATCTCACTATTAGCCATATTTAAAAATTCTACTTGACTTATATTTCTACCATGCTGGATGGATGATAAGATCTTTCCCCCACCCCTTAAATCAAAGTCTTTTTTAGCAATCTCAAATCCGTTTTCATTATTTACTAAAATATTTAGCTTTGAATTGTTATCAGTATTTTTGCTGACCAGATAGCAATAAGATTCATAAGGTCCACGGCCCACTCTACCCCTTAGTTGATGAAGGGATGATAGGCCAAAGAAATTTGCATTATAAATTACCATAGTATTGGCATTGGCTACATCTATACCAACTTCTATTACTGTTGTGGATATTAATATATCTATTTTTCCATCAGCAAAGTCTTTTAAGGTCTTATCCTTATCAGCGGCTTTCATATCGCCATGAAGTTTTTTTACAGTTCTATTTTCAAATTGTTTTTTATATCTCTTATATAAATTTTCTACACTATTTTTATCATCAGCATTAATATTATTTGATACTACATAAACTTGCCTACCTGCTTCTAGGTTGTGGTTGATTTCAGTAAATAGAGCATATTCCATAATTTCTGTTACTAGCTTAGTGGTAATAGGTTTTCTACCCTTTGGCAATTCATTTATCATTGATAAATCTAATATTTTTGAAAGTCTTAAACTAATAGTCCTTGGAATAGGAGTTGCAGTCATTGTTAGATAATTTACTTTTTCTCCCTTTTGGCCTAAGGCCTGCCTTTGACCTACACCAAAACGGTGCTGCTCATCATTTACTACAAATCGCAAGTCTTTAAATTCCACATCTTCTTGGATTATAGCATGGGTTCCTATTAGAATATCAATCTCACCTGCTATAAGTTTTTGTTTTATATCCGCTTTATTTTTTATAGACCCAGTTAGTAGGGCTAAGTTTAATCCAAAACTTTCAATTAAGGCTAAGTTTTTTTCATATTGTTGGATAGCCAAAACTTCTGTAGGTACCATCATAGCTGCTTGGTGGCCATTTAGAGCAAAAACTATCATAGCTATTATTGCGACAATAGTTTTTCCTGATCCTACATCACCTATTAGGAGCCTATTCATAAGGGTATCCTTATTGGCATCTTTTAGTATTTCTTTTAATGATATTGACTGCGACCTAGTTAGCTTAAAATCTAGTTTTGCTAATATCTTATCTAAATCATATGATAAACTTAGATTTTGATCACTTTGAAGTTTTTTATTTATAAAGTCTATATAGATTAGTTCTTTTACAAAGTCGGTTACTTTTATTTGAGACTTGGCGGTCATTAGACTTTCTATATCTGTTGGAAAATGAATTTCTTCTAAGTTTTCATACTTTGACCTATAGCCAATTTCATCTAGTATATTTTCATCAAATATTTCTTCATCTTTATCAAAGTATTTAAGGCTTTCACCTATAAATTTTGAAAGCTGCTTTTGATTTATACCACTTGTAAGAGGATATATGGCAATGATATTACCTATTTCATCTTCATCTATCTTACAAAACATAGGATTTACAGCTTGGTAAATACCATTTTCAATACTTATTTTGGTATAAAATTTATAGGTTTCATAGATATTTAGTTTTTGGTGAGAAAACCTGTCATTAAACCAAATTATTTTTATTTTTTGATTACTTTCTTCCTCTAGGGCATAGATATAAGTGATGATTCCCTTTTTTGTTCTAATTTGCTTAGACCTTGAGGTAATCTTCCATTCAAAATAATATTTTATATTTGATCTAGCCTTTAAAACAGATGCTTTATTTCTCCTATCTTCAAAGCTTGTTGGATAGTAGTTATATAAATCAGAAACTGTGTAGATATTTAATTTTCTTAAAAGTTCTTTTTTCTTTTGCCCTATACCTTTTAGGTCTAGTAGGTCCATTATTCTAATGTAATTGTGTAATAATAAACTGGTTGGCCGCCGTAAACTAACTCAACATCTATATCTTTATGCTTTTTGCTAATTTTTTTAACTAAGTCCTTAGCATCTTTTTTATCCACTTCTTCTCCGTAGTATAAAGTCACTAAAGATAAGTCGCTATCATTTTCTAGAGCATGATTTATGGTATTTATAACAGTATCTACAATTTTTTCATTAGAAGCTACGATATTTCCATCTAAAATACCTAGATAATCATCTCTGGCAATCTCTATGCCGCTTATGGATGTATCTCTAATTGATATAGAAACCTCTGCTACGTGTAAGTCTTTAATAGCTTCATTCATATTTTCTAAATTTTCTTCTATATCGCTATCTTCATCAAATTCTAGCATAGCAGCAAATGTTTCAGGAATAGATCTAGTTTCTATAACCACTGCATTTTTTTCTGTAATTTCACAAGCTTGCTTGGCACTCATTATAATATTTTTATTATTTGGGAAAATAATTATATTTTCAGCATTTACCCTATCTAGGGAATTGAATATGTCTTCAGTAGATGGGTTCATAGTTTGACCACCTGAGATAATTTCATCTACATTCATTGATTCTAAAATAGCATCATAGCCTTCCCCACGGCTTACTGCTATAAATCCATATTTTTTAGCTTGGCTAGCTTTTTTTGCAGCAATTTTTTCCGTATTTGGTTTTAGGTTTACTAGTTCTGCTCTTAAGATTTCTCCATCAACAGTTAGCATTTGCAGTAAACCGTAAACATTATCTGTTTTTAGACTTGCCTTTAGTACTTCATCAGCAAAAGATTCTTCTATATCATCTGCCATAGTTTCTAGGTTAGCTAGGATTGTTTGATAAGATTCTTTTGTAGTAGCTAGTTCAAAAGTTAGTTCATATGGAAAATCTTTTTTAACTTCAATATTTTTGCTCTCAATATCCTTTATATCAATATCACTATTTAAAGCTGAGAAAGCTCCTTTTAATAAGGTTATTAATCCTTGACCACCAGAATCAACAACTCCTGCTTCTTTTAAAACCGGTAGTTGGTTTGGTGTATTATCAAGAGCAATTTGACCTTCGCTAATAATATCAAATAGATATTGATCTAGCTTAATATCATCTGTATAAGCGTCATTTGCTTTATCAGTCATTTTTTGGCTAACTGTGAGTATTGTCCCTTCTGTAGGTTTCATAACTGCCTTATAAGCAGTTTGATTTGCTATTTGAAATATCTCTTTGATATCAGAAGTTTCTATTACACTTTTTCCTTTTATAGCTTTTGATAAGCCCCTTACAAGTTGGGATAAGATAACTCCAGAGTTGCCACGAGCACCCATTAGTGTCCCTTGGGATAAGGCTTTAGCTATCTCATCGCAAGATTCGCTATTTAGTTGGTTTACCTTATCTACTCCAGATTTCATAGTCATGGTCATATTTGTCCCTGTATCCCCATCTGGTACTGGAAAAACATTCAGGGCATTAACCATTTCCCTATTTTCATTTAACAATTCATAAGCTCCAATAATCATCTGATGGAGCTTTTTAGCATCAATTTCTCTCATATTTACCTACTCACCAATTCCTTGTACTAAAACATTCACTTCTGAAACTCTAACATTTAGAGATTTTTCTACAGTATACTTTACATTATCAATAATATTTTGGGCTACAACTGCAATTCTTACTCCATAAAGAACGAAGATAGAAATATTTATAGCAATCGTACCATCATCTTTTCTATGTATTTCAACACCTTTACTCATATTTTCAAGTTTTAAGAGTTGATAGATATCATCTTTTGTTGTTTGAGATGCAAGACCCACTACGCCATATGACTCCATAACTGTTGCAGCAACAATATTACTTAGCACAGAATCATCTATAGTTACCTTGCCTAAATTATTTACATATTTTATAGACATTGTATCCTCCATTTATTCGGACTAATTATATCATAGATATTTGTTATATTATACTATAGTTGTTTTTATTTTGCTTTACACATATTGACAAATGTGTATTTTATGTTAATATATAGACAAATATATGATAACATTTTCATAATTGCTCATGCAATAAGTACACTATGAGTTTGATTATATTTTTAAGCTATAATTAAAATTTTAAGATAAGCCGTAGGCTTTAGTACACACTTAAAATTTATAAAACATAATGATAGGAACTTATATGGATTACCTAAAAATTGTAGAGGACAATTGTATCAAGTGCGGTTTATGTACTGATAATTGTCCATTTTTAAGTAAGTATAATATAAATTTATTAGATTATACTAAAAGAGAAGACTTAGCTTATTCATGCTTTTTGTGCAATAAATGTAGTGATGTTTGCCCTAAAAACTTAAATGGCAAATATATATCACTTACCTTTAGGAAAAATAATCCCAAGTACAAGCTAGTTAAATTAAACAAGGAGTCCTACCTTTTTAGGAACTTACCTAAAAAAACTGGCTCATCAAAGGATCTTTTATTTCTTGGATGCAATTTTCCAGCCTTCTATCCAGAAACTTCCACAGCTTTAATCGATTTATTTGAAAACCATGGTTTTACCTTTTCTATAGACTGCTGCAAAAATCCTGTAGCAAGTACTGGTTTTAAAGAAGAACCAAGTAAGACCTTAGACGATCAAATTAAAAATCTAGGCATAGATAGAATTGTAACAGCATGCCCTAACTGCTACCACCATATGGCAAAAAAATATGATGCAGAAGTCATCTCTATTTTTAAATGGTTAGAAGAATATGACTATATCAAGGATATAGATACGACTTGCGATGTCTTTTTCCCATGCTCAGATAGGTATAACCATGAAATTTTCGAAGTTATAAAAAGACATGCCCCTAACTGGAACGATAAATTTACATCAACCAACTGTTGTGGAGCTGGAGGACTTGCAAGCAAAAAGGAAAATGAAATAGCAGATGGTATGACTGCTTCTATAAAGAATCAAGAAATTTATACTTACTGCGCTACTTGTTCGATGCGCTTTTCAAAATACAATAAAGTCCACCACTTTGCCTCAGTATTTTTGGGCATTGATGAAGAGGTAAAAACGAATTATTTTAAAAATGCATTAAAGGCAAAATTTTATAATTAGGAGACTTTACTGAAAAATTTAATACTAAATTAGAATTTTAAAAAAATAGGAGAAAAATGTGAAAAAAACTAACAAATTACTTACACTTATGTTAATCGGAACTTTTGCCCTTACAGGTTGTGGCAATGATACTGCTAATACATCTGAACCAGCTGAAACAGAGAATGCAGAAACAGTTGATACTACAGAAACAGAAACTACTGAAGAAGTTACAACACCAGAAGAAACAACAGATGTAGATGAAACAGCTGATACTACTGAAGATACTGAAGAGGCAGAAGTAAAAAGAATCACTGGTGAAGAACTAGATGCTATCCAAGAAGATAATGATGAAAAAGAAAAATACCTAGTAATCGATACAAGAAAAGCAGAAGATTACAAAGATGGTCATGTAAAACATGCCATTACCCTACCATTAGATGAAATTGATCAAAGAATTGGCGAATTAGATGATTACAAAGAAAAAACTGTAGTTGTTTATGGTGATAGTGAAGCTGACGCTGATGAAGCTTATCAAAAACTAGTAGACAATGGTTTTACAGATGTAGCTTCAGCTGGTGCATACGATGATTATGATTACACAACAAAAACAAAAGTAACTTCTGTATCAGGACCAGAATTTATCGAACTAGCAAGCACAGGTGATTACACAATTGTTGATGTAAGAGATGAAAAAGATTACAATGAAGGTCACCTACCAGGAGCTATAAATGTTCCAGTGGATGATGCAGAAGAATTAATTAAAACACTACCAACAGATAAACCATTCCTAACTCACTGCTACTCAGGAAATAGATCCTTTAAAGTAGCTGATATGCTAGCAAATGAAGGTTACGAAGTTATAAACGCTCTTGATGGAACAAAAGAATACGACGGCTACGATTTGTCCGAAAACTAAGGTAGATAAATATGGCACAGAGACACACAGATAAGACAAATCCAAAAGAAGAAAGATTGGAAAAATCTTCTAAACTTGCCGTATTGGTGCCCCTGCTCGTTTTATTACTAGCTTATTTTATAATACCTCCATTTAGAAATGGTATTAACAATGCCCTAAAAGCAATCAGTACTGGTGGCTTAAGTGGAGTTATAGAATATATCCGTGGCTTTGGAGCTAAAGCAGCTGTAGTTTCATTTTTACTAATGATTTTACAATCTGTAATAGCACCAATCCCTGCAGTATTAATAACACTTTCAAATGCTGCTATCTTTGGATGGGTAAAAGGAGCTATCCTTTCATGGTCATCTGCTATGGTTGGTGCAGCTTTATGCTTCTTCATAGCAAGATCACTAGGCCGTGATGCAGTTATTAAACTCTCTAGCAAAGGAGCCTTAGAAAATATCGAAGATTTCTTTGCAAGATACGGAAAACATACAATCCTTCTTGCAAGGCTTTTACCTTTTATTTCCTTTGACATTGTAAGCTATGCTGCTGGTCTTACATCAATGGGTTTTTGGGGATTTTTCCTAGCTACAGGCCTTGGACAATTACCAGCAACTATTGTATATTCCTATACAGGTGGAGAGCTTGATGGCGGAGCACGAGGAATATTTATGTTTGTAATAATCATATCTATCCTTGCCGTAGTTGTAGCTTTCTTAAGAAAAAGATATAATGAAAAACACAAAACGAATCTATAATGTTATTAAAGCTATCCTAGTGATAGCTTTAATAGTTTGGGTAAACAAAACTATTAATATAGATGTATTGCAAGCAAAGATAGATTCTTATGGCGCCTTAGCGCCTATAATCTATATAATTGCCTTTACCATACTACCCGTCTTTCTCTTTCCTACTCTTAGTATAGTAATAGTTGGCGGAACCTTGTTTGGATTTTTAAACGGTTTGATCTATACCACAATTGGTGTAGCAACAAACACAACTTTGATGTATCTTATATCAAATAAATATGCTAAGGATAAGGTTTATAATATCCTAAAAGATAGACTGCCAGACCAGTATTTAAATCTAATTTATACTAAAGATCAGAAAAAACTTATAACCACTTTTATTATATTTAGGTTAGTGCCTGCTGTTCCCTATATTTTTGAAAATTATCTTGCTGGTTTAACTGAGATAAGATTTGTGCCATTTTTGCTAACTACAATAGTTTCAGTTATTCCCGGAACCCTTGTTTATCTAAATGTAGGGACAAGTATAACAGATGTTGGTAGTAAGGAGTTTATAACTTCTATACTTATTCTAGTAGCCTTTACAGTTTTAACCCTAGTAGCAAAAAAAATATATGATAAAAAGCATGGTAACAATAATAATTCCGACCTATAAAGAAAGTGAAAATATAAAAAAAATTGAAAATGTCTTAGCAAATATAAAAGGTGAATATGAAGTAATATTTTCAGATGGTTTTAGCCCTGATGGGACCTATGAACTAATTTCTTATCTAAAGATACAAAAAACAAAATTTAGGTCTAGGCAAATGAATGCGGCAGCAAGATATGCCAAGGGAGATTATTTATTTTTCTTACACTGTGATACCCTCATAGGACCTGATTGTGTAAACTTGATAGAAGATTCTAATCTTGATGCTGGTTGCTTTCACTTAAAATTTGAACCAACTAATTCTAGCTTAGATTTTATAGATTTTTTTTCAAATCTAAGGGTAAAAAGAAAACATATAGCCTTTGGTGACCAGGGAATATTTATCAAGAGAGAAATATTTGAAAAATTAGGCGGGTATAAAGACATCCCCCTTATGGAAGACTATCAATTATCAATGGATATAAAAAAAGCTGGCTATAAACTAAAACAAATTGCTTATCCAATCTATACTTCATCTAGAAGATTAAAAAAACATCCCTTGAGAACGGGATTTTTTATGAAGATCTTACAAAAAATGTATAGGAATGGTTATGATATAGAAAAAATAGCTGAGCTTTATAAAAAAATATAAAAGACGAGGTTCTTATACCCCGTCTTTTTTAATTACTTTGTTCAATTACTTGAACTATATATTCCATGGCATTTACATTATCTTTTATTTCTGGCAGATTTACTTTTTTATCTGTCCCATCTACTAAATATCCCCTTAACAAATGCTCATCTAGGGCAATATTCTTATCCATATATATAAAATATTCTGGATTGGTAATGTATAAGGCTGCTAGGGCATCCCATACTACCAGTTTACTTTCTCCAAACTCATCCATAAATTCATCTGTTAGTCTCTCTAATGATGGTTTTAAGTAGTTCATATAATCACTTTTGTAGGATGGGTTTGCTGGTACTTCATATTTATGTTTCATGCAATTATTACCAGTTATTATATGAATATTATCTAGTCTTTTTAAAGCGTAAATGGTTGATAGGTAATCAATACTTAAGTTTAGCTCATCCATAACTTTTTTATTAAACTGAAGTTCTTCTGTAATCCCACCCATGGCTACAAATGATTTTACTTTTTTGGGATCCATACCTAAGGCTAAGGCTTTTTGAGTATTTGTAGTTGATCCTAATGATAGGATAATAATACCATCATTTGTTTCAACTTTTTTTTTATAGCTTCTCCTGCCTCATTGCTATAAAGGCCTCCCTTAACTAGTGGGATATCAATATTTAAATCATCTAACATTTTTTTAGTAGCTCTATAGGTGACTTCTTCATTATTATTACCAAAAGTTGTGGTAATAAGTCTTACATTAATATCAGGATGGGCCAGTAAAAATAAAATTGCAAAGGCATCATCTAAATCACAGCCCTTTACATCTATAGTACAATCTGTATCTATTATTACTTTTTTCATCTTTCCTCCAAGTCTATCACGCGTTTTATATTTATTCCTACCCTATCATTTATATAATATTCCTTAGGGCAATCGATGAGTAAATTGTATTTGCCTACTACCCTATAGCAAAAGTAGTCACCCTTATAGATTTTATCTATTATTTGATAATCATCTCCAGAGACAATTTCTATATCAGATTTTTTAATAAGTTTATTTCCTATTATATTATCTTTAAATATAAAACTAGCTGTGGATAAATTTCCTGGATTATCAAAAATATTTCTAGGACTATCATAGACTACAAATTTACCATTCGAAAGAATGGCAAGCTTATCAGCAACTTCAACTGCTTCATTTATATCATGGCTTACAAATATAGTTGGGATATCTTGCTCTTTTATAATTTTAAAAGTTTCTCGCCTAAGATTTTCCCTTAAAGTTGGATCAAGGGCTGTAAAGGGCTCATCTAGTAAGAGCATTTTTGGCTTTACAATTAAGCTACGAGCTAGGGCAATTCTTTGCTTTTCTCCTCCAGATAATTGAGCAGGATATTTGTTTTTATGGTCTATAAGATCGACTAGGTTTAAATACTTATCAACTTCTTTTTCAATAAATGACTTATCCTTACCCTCCATTTTAAGTCCAAATCCAACATTATCAAATATATTCATATGGGGAAATAATTCATCATCTTGAAACATAAGTATGAACTTTCGCTCTTTCATAGGAGTTTTTGTAATATCACTATTATTTAGATATATATTCCCCTTAAAATCATCTATAATTCCTGATAAAATTTTAAGCATAGTACTTTTACCAGACCCACTATTTCCAACAATAGAAAGGACTTGACCTGACCTTATATCAAAGTTTATAGAATCTAAAATTATTTTATTTTGGTATGCCTTACTTATATTTTCTGCTCTTATAGTATCCATTCTTTTCTCCTAAAAATCACTCTAAATATAAGCTCTATTATTAATATAAAAATAATATTTATTAGTAAAAATACTAGGCTAATGGCAGATGATAAGGCCCTATCTCTTGCTACAAAAAAAGGAAAGGCTACTGTCATAAAGGTTTCTACAAGACCTGAGCCTAAAACTAGGGTCATATAATATTCGCTGATTGATAGAATAAAACCCATAATGAGGGCAGTTTTTATAAAGGGAGCCAGGATTGGAAATATTATTTCTCTTATCACTTCCCTATCCCCTGCACCAAGCTTTTTAGATGCATATATCAAATCATCTCCTAAAAAACTAAAACCCGGTTTTATAATTCTTACAGCATAGGGAATAATGTAGAGGCTTTGAGCAAATATAATTAGCAAACGTGACCCACTAATACCTAGTTTTTTAAAAAATAATTGCAAGCCCAGACCTATACTAGTAGCCCCAATAAGAAAAGGTAAAAACACCGCAAAACTCATTACTCGGTAACCCTTTTTCTTATAAAATATTTTTTTAGCTAGGGCTAGAGCAAGTGTTATAGAAAATGCACTTGATAAAGAGCCTATCAAAAGTGAATTTAAAATGCCTTTTATAAATTTTTTATCCGTAATCAAATACTTATAAGAACGCATAGAATAATTTGCAGAAAATAAATTTGGCCAAGGATAATTTTGCCTAAAACTTGTCAAAAATAAATCTATAGCAGCAAATATCAAAAGGCCTACATAGAGGTATAAGATTAATTTAGAAATTTTTTTCATTTTTACCTACCTCACTTATTATAAGAATTATAAAAGAAACTAATCCTATAAGACTTAAAAATACATTTATAACCAAGGCCTTGGGTTTATAGGAAAAATTATTTTTAGTAAATTCAATATAGGACTTTAGAGCTAGAGTCCTAGGACTAGTCGGGCCAATCAAGGCTGGAACTTCATAGGAACTTATAGAAAAGTTAAATAAAATCAAAAATATTTCTAATGACTCTCTTTTTATAAAGGGAAATATTATATAAAAATATTGTTGTATATCACTCGCCCCTAAGTTTTTGGCAGCGGCTAGTTGACTTGAGCTAATACTTCTATAAATTTCTAAAAATACCATAGCAGCATAGGCCCCACCCTTTATGGCATATGTTAAAATAATCCCTAGGCCATTTCTACTATAAAATATTTGGATAAAATCATTTGATTCTTCTATAATATTTAAATTGTAAAATATCCTTGCTATAACTCCCGTCTGAGAAAATAAATTCAGAAGTAACACCGCCATTATTATATGGGGTAAGATTACTGGAAGCTTTAAATAAAGATCATAGATTTTACTGGTAAATATCCCGTATGATAGGAAAATTCCTAAAATAACCGCTAAAAAACTTGATATAAGAGATATTTTTAAAGAAAAAATAAGGCTTGATATAAAAGTCTTATCCGCTATCACCTCTTTATAAAAGTGGGAGGTAAAACTATCAAGCCCTACTTCTTTAAAAAGCCCAAAACTGATTAGTAGTGACTTACTAAAGCCAATTAGGATTAATATTATAATTAACATCAATCCTAGATAGCCAAGTAAGTTTTCTAGTTTAGTACTTCTTCTTCCCATATTTCTTCAATAAGTGGTACAAGATTTGCTGGCATTTCTGGAATTCTGTGCTCTTCTAATTCTTTTGTAGATAGGGTGTATTCTCCGGATGGAATCTCATCATACATTTTCTTTTGTTCATCAGTTAATTTATCATAGTCAATGATTGGTAAGTCACCCAAGGTTTCAGGATCAGCTTTTGAGATTTGAGCTTCTGGTGATAAGATTAAGTTTATAAGAAATATAGCTGCATCTTTGTTAGAAGAACCCTTACTAATAGCTAAAAAGTGAGTATTTGCTATTGTTCCCTTATCAAAAACGGCTGTTCTCACATCTTCATTAAATTGACCATCAGCAACTCCAGTTGACGCTGCATTTGGGTTATAGCTCATAGCCATGATTACTTCACCATCTGCAAACATATTTACTAAAGTTGGGTTATCTGCTGGGTAAGACTGGCCTTCATTCTATAGGTATGGTTTTAGCTCATTTAGATAATCAATGGTTGGTTTTAACATTTCTCTAAGTTCTTCTTTTGTTAAATCTTTATTCATGAAGTCTTCATAGCCTTGGATATCAGAGATAATATTTCTAATAAAAGCTGAGCCAGTAAAGTCTGGTAGGGATGCGTAAGTTATCTTACCAGGATTTGCTTTGGCAAGTTCTAAAAGCTCTTCAGCATTTTTAGGTGGATTATCAATTTTTGAACTATCATATAAAAATACGAACTGAGCTCCCCCATATGGCGCTTCCATATTTTCAACTGGCTCACCAAAGTCATATTTTATTCCTTCATCTTCCCCGTCTACATAGGCATTGAAGTTTGGAAGTATTTGAGTAATTGGTCCATAAAGTAAGCCATTATTTTTAGCATTTTCAAAATTTTCCCCATTGATCCAAACTACATCTACATCGCCATCTTCAGAATCTTTTTCAGCCACCATTAGATTTAAGATTTCATCAATATCCATGCCTACACGGTTTACATTAATATCATAGTCTTCTTTCATTTTTGGGATGATATAATCATCTAGCCATTGATTACGCTTATCATCTCCACCCCATCCGTATAAATTTACAGAAGTACCCTCTGCTTTTTTTGCTATCTCATCATAGTTTACTTCGCTTATAACATCACTTGTTTCAGTTACTTCTTCATTTTCTTCTTTTACTTCTGCACTACTTGTTTCTACTGGTGATTTTTCCTCTACTGGTTTATTATCTGCATTATTTCCGCACCCGGTTAATAAACCAAGGCACAGTAAACTTGCCAATAATTTATTTTTGATTTGCATCATACTCCTCCATTATTTTTTCAGTTATTTCTATAGATGAACTTATACATCTACCACACACATCGCTTAATAGATCTTCTTCTAAGGCTATTTTCATCCCCTCATTAGTATTTACATCAACGCCTAGAAGATTTATACATTTTTTGCTTTTATTCTTTTTTTCAAATTCTTTATCAAGTTTATGAACCATTTCTTCCAATTTTAATTTTTTTTCAAAATCACTTGATCCATATTTTAAACCAAGCGCCATATAGGCACCAGTGAGTGCTCCACAAGTTTCTGACTTAAACATGCCCCTTTCAAAGGCTGTAGCAGTTTTCATTGCTAATTCTTCATCCATACCTAAATCATAAGCAAAATATGCAAAAACTGTTTGAGAGCAGTTATATTCTTTTTTTGAAAGTTCTTCCAATTTTTCTTTATTCATATCATATCCTATAAAATTTTTCTAGCATATCTAGAAACTCTAAACTTAAAAACTTATTTATCTTGGCTAGGGTATCATCATTGCTTAAAAATCTGCCTTTTTCATACTCAACCTTGGCCATAGAACACCAAGTTATACCCCTAAGAGAGTTAAACATTAAATATTTATAAAATTTATCATAGTCAACCTGGCGGTATTTTTCGTAAATTTTTAAGAAATCTAGCATCTGATTCTCATTAAGGATGACATCAGTCTTCCAATTTGTAGTTGTTGGTACCAAAAAATGGGCTAAATCTTGTTCACACTCTCCTATTATAGGTTTTTCCCAGTCTATTATTACAGACTTTTCTCCTATAATAAAGTTTCTATTATTTAGCTCAGTATTTATAATACATGGATTTTTTATATCAGCGTCTAAGCCTGATTTCTTAGCTATATCTAAAAAGTTAATTATTTTCGTTTCTACTTTTGGATTTTTATTTTCATAGCTTTGATAATGGCTAAACATAGATTCAAATTCTTCATACATAGCTAGAAAAGGTTTATCAGCCCAAATAAAATTATTAAAGTCAGTTTTCAAATTATGGACAGAACTTAGCAATCTAGCTGCAATATCCATATCTTTTTTATAATCTAAGGGTCTACCTTCAACATATTCCATAGTCATAAAACTTTTTGGAAGGTACTTACCATTTTCATAATAATCGTAAGGTTTAGGAGTTACCCCTGATTTTTCTAAAGTTTTTAAGGCATCATATTCATACTTTAATTGATGATCACCTAAACCCATTTGTGATGCTAGGTTTATCCTTATAACTTTATTATCCATCCTATAATTTAAATTATATTCTCCATTGCCTAGTTCGCTCACCTTATTATTATCAAACTCCGCAATCACTAAGTCATGGATAGTATCTATATCACGGATAGGTTCTAGGAGGTAATAACTTTTATTTTGTTGCTTAATCTTTTTTATTGTATTTTCTAAGACTAGGGGCGTAGAATAAGTGATTTCAGAAAATATATCAATTCTTTCTTTCATAGCAACAAGTCCATAGCCCCCATCCATACTGGGTGCTAATACAATATCATAATTATCTAGCTTTTTTGCCGCTTTTTCTATATGGTTTTTGCTTAAATTTTCTAAGTCAGATCCTATCAATATAACTTTATCGTTAGTTTCTAGTTCATTATAAATAGCATTTCTCATTTTTTCTCCCAAACCACGGCCTGTTTGAAGAATCTTCTCACCATCTATGAAAGATATATCTGCTATATCTCCACTATAATAAATTATCGTGTCATGCTTTGTACTTTTTGTTAATTCATAGTTTTGCTTTATAAGTTTTACCATCAGATCTAGGCGCTCTTGATTTGTTAAAAAGTTTTTAAGTCTGGTTTTACTATTTGTTAAATTTGTGGCTTTGGTAAATAAAATTACTCTATTCATTTTAGCTCCTAAATAAATTTTGTTAAAATATTTCTTTATTTGCTTAAAAAAAAATGCCATATTGCATATGGCATTCTTTTAATTACTTATTAATTCTTATTTTCCAGCAAGTCTTTTATATGTTTCGTATCTGTCGTTTGCAGCTTTTTCTGCTTCTGCATATAATTCATCTGCTGTTTCTGGGAATGATCTCTTAAGTGAAGAGTATCTAACTTCGCCTTGTAAGAATTCTTGGAATGATTCGGTAGGTTCTTTAGAGTCTAATTGGAATGGATTTTTGCCCTCTTCTGCAAGTCTTGGGTCAAATCTCCATAAGTGCCAGTAACCAGCTTGAACAGCTTGTTTTTCTCTAAATTGTGATTTACCCATACCAACTCTGATTCCGTGGTTGATACATGGTGCGTAAGCAATGATTAGTGATGGACCATCATAGCTTTCAGCTTCTTTAATAGCTTTAACTGTTTGGTTTTGGTTAGCACCCATAGCTACTTGTGCAACGTAGATGTATCCGTATGAAGTCATCATTAGACCAAGGTCTTTTTTACGTACTTTTTTACCAGATGCAGCGAATTGTGCTACTGCTGATAATGGTGTAGCTTTAGATGATTGACCACCTGTGTTTGAGTAAACTTCTGTATCGAATACTAGGATGTTTACATTTTCACCACTTGCTAATACGTGGTCAACACCACCAAATCCGATATCATAGCTCCATCCGTCACCACCAAAGATCCATAGTGATTTTTTGATCATGTAATCTTTTAAGTTGTAGATATCTTTAAGTAGAGCTTTTCCTTCTTCACTGTCAACTGTTTCATCTTGTAGGTTAAGGATTTTAGCTGTTGCTTCTTTAGATGCATTTACATCTTCTTTTCCTTCTAACCACATTTTGAATGCTTCGTTAAGTGGTGTATCAAGGTTTAAATCTAAGAATGAGTTCATTCTTGTTTCTAGTAGGTATTTATTTGATTCTGCAGCTAATTTGATACCGTATCCATATTCAGCAGCATCTTCAAATAATGAGTTACCCCAAGCTGGACCCTTACCTGATTCTTGGTTGATTGTGTATGACATAGCTGGTGCACTTGCTCCCCAGATTGATGAACAACCTGTAGCGTTTGCTACATACATTCTGTCACCAAACATTTGTGTAACAAGTTTAGCGTATGGAGTTTCACCACAACCTGCACAAGCTCCTGAGAATTGTAGTAATGGTTGTTTGAATTGGCTTCCTTTAAGTGTTTGATCATCCATAACATCTTCTTTGTAGCCAACTTCTTCGTGTGCGTATTCCCAGTTATCTTTTTGTTCTTCAACTTGTTCTTCGAATGGTTTCATTAGAAGAGCTTTTTCTGGAGCTGGACAAATATCAGCACAGTTTCCACAACCTGTACAGTCTAATGGAGATACTTGAATTCTAAATTCGTATTCTTCAAGTCCTTTACCGATTGCTTTTTTAGTTTCAAAACCTTCTGGTGCATTTGCTTTTTCATCTTCTGTTACTAGGAATGGTCTAATTACAGCGTGAGGACATACGAATGAACATTGGTTACATTGGATACAATTTTCAATTTGCCATTCTGGTACGTTTAAAGCAATACCACGTTTTTCAACTGCTGTTGTACCTGATGGGAATTCACCATTTTCTAAATCAAGATCTACGAAAGCTGATACTGGGATATCATCTTCTTTTTGTTCGATCATTGGTTTTAGAATGTTTTTAACGAATTCTGGTAAATCTTTTTCTTCAGCTTTTGCTTCATCTTGAGCGTTTGCCCATTCAGCTGGAACTTCAACTTTTTTAGCTGCTTCTAAACCTGCATCTACTGCTGAGTAGTTCATGTTTACAATGTCATCACCTTTGTGACCATATGCTTTAACGATAGAATCTTTTAAGTATCCAACAGCTTCATCGATTGGAAGTACTTGTGATAAGTTAAAGAATGCAGCTTGCATTATCATGTTTGTTCTTGAACCTAGACCGATTTCTTGAGCAATGTGACTTGCATCAATGATGTAGAAGTTGATGTCGTGTTCAGCAAGGTATCTTTTTACATTTGCTGGAAGGTGTTGGTCTAATTCTTCTTCACTCCATGTTGTGTTAAGAAGGAATGTACCACCATCTTTAAGACCTTTTAATACATCGTATTGGTGTAGGTAAGCTTGTTTTGAAAGTGACATAAAGTCAGCTTCGTCTAATAGGTATGTTGATTTGATTGGTTCTTTACCAAATCTTAAGTGAGATACTGTTAAACCACCTGATTTTTTAGAGTCGTAGTCAAAGTAACCTTGAGCGTACATGTCTGTGTTATCACCGATGATTTTGATTGCTTGTTTATTAGCACCAACAGTACCATCTGATCCGAATCCCCAGAATTTACATCTTGTTGTACCTTCGTGACGTACTTTAAAGTCTTCTCTTTCTAAAGATGTGTTTGTAACATCATCTGTAATTGAAAGTGTGAATTGATCTTTTGGTTCGTCTTTTCTTAGGTTGTCATATACAGCTTTGATATCTGCTGGGATTGTATCTTTACTTGAAAGTCCGTAGATACCACCAAAGATTTGTGGAGCGTTTTCTACACCGTAGAATGCTGATTTAACATCTAGGTATAGTGGTTGACCTTCAGCACCGTGTTCTTTTGTTCTATCAAGAACAGCAATTTTCTTAACTGATTTTGGAACTGCTTTTAGTAAGTGTTCTTTTGAGAATGGTCTGTATAGGTGAACTTCTACTAAACCAACTTTGTATCCTTCTTTTGAAAGTTCATCAATTGTTTCACGGATTGTTTGGTTTACAGAACCCATAGCTACTATAACTTCTTCAGCATCTTCTTGACCGTAGTAGTTAAATAGACCGTAGTCTGTACCAATTAAGTCGTTGATTTGGTTCATGTAATCTTCTACAACACCAACGATGTCTGTGTAAGCTTGGTTTCTAGATACAGTTCTTTGGAAGAAGATATTTTTCTCAGCTGTACCCATGTGTTTTGGTCTTTCAGGGTTTAGTGAGTGGTTTTTAAATGCATCTACTGCATCATAGTCAACTAAGTCACTTAGTGTTTCGTAATCCCAAACATTGATTTTTTGAATTTCGTGACTTGTTCTAAATCCGTCAAAGAAGTTTACAAATGGTACTCTACCTTTGATAGCTGAAAGGTGAGAAACTGGTGATAAGTCCATAACTTCTTGAACAGAGTTTGAACAAAGCATAGCTACACCTGTTTGTCTAGCTGCATATATATCTGAGTGGTCTCCATAGATAGAAAGAGCATGTGTTGCTACTGTTCTAGCTGCAACGTGGAATACACCTGGTAATCTTTCTCCAGCAACTTTATACATGTTAGGTATCATTAGTAATAAACCTTGACTTGCTGTGTATGTACTAGTAAGTGCTCCTGCTGCTAATGCTCCGTGAAATGCTCCTGCTGCACCTGCTTCAGATTGCATTTCTTTAACCATAACTTCTCTATCGAAAACATTTTTACGTCCATTTGATGACCATACATCAATAGATTCTGGCATTGGTGAAGATGGTGTGATTGGGTAAATGGTTGCAACGTCAGTAAATGCGTATGATACGTGAGCTGCAGCGGTATTACCGTCCATAGTCTTCATTGCTCTAGTAATTGTCATTTAGACCTCCTAAAATAATTAATAAGCAATTATCGTTAACACTAATTTAAGTATAAATAACATTCCTAGGAATGTCAAGGGCCTTTTTCAAATAAAACAAGATTTTTACAATATAGTAAAAATTATATATATTTTTCTAAAATTTATCACAATTTTTCATTTAAATAAAAAAACAATGACCTAAATAAAGTCATCGTTTTCCTCAGCTAACCTCTTATGAAAAATATTATCAGTCATTACTCTAGCTGCATTATAACCAAAGTTTTTCTCCCTTTGATTCATTGCTGCGACTTCCACTATTAGGGCAAGATTTCTACCAGCCCTTACTGGAACTACTATATGAGGAACTTTTACATTTAAAAGCTTGACACAATGATTATCTAGACCTAGTCTATCGTACTCATAATCTTCTTTCCATTGCTCTAGTTCTATAACAAGTTCTATCTGTGTGTTATTTTTTACAGACCCTGTTCCATATAGCCTTCTTACATTTACAATTCCTAGCCCTCTAATTTCCATATAATGACGAATATTATCTGGAGATGAGCCAGTAAGTTTGCCATCAAAGGCCATTATGTCTACCATATCATCTGCAACTAACCTGTGACCGCGATTGATAAGGTCTAGGGCAGTCTCGCTTTTTCCTACTGAAGACTTGCCCATAATCAAAACACCAATACCAAAAACTTCTAAAAGTTCCCCATGAACATTGCTCCTAGGGGCTAATTGATATTCTAGTTCATCTGAAATTGCAGATATTAGTTTGGTGGTTTTGGCAGGTGATCTTAAAAGAGTCTTATCATAGTAATCAGCTAAGTCTAAGATATCTTGGTTTATCTCGGCATCATATGAAAAAATAACTGCTGGAATATTATAGGATAAGATCCCCCTAAATCTTTCGTATTGGAGTTTACTATCTAGACCTGTTAGATATGTATATTCTACAGATCCTATAACTTGTAGCCTTTGATATGGAAAATCTTCTAAGTAGCCTGCCAGCTGTAAACCTGGACGGTTTACATCAGCATTTGATAAAGTTATATCAAAATAATCTGAAGACTGGTGGACAATTTCAAGGCCCAATCTGTCAACTACAGTATGAAGTTTTATCTCCTTTACCTGCTCACCTTCTGCTACATGTTTAGGAATAATATCACGCTCTATAAGGGTTTGCGTCTGATCATCACTTTGTTTTTTCCTGTTTCTATCCATAATTTGCTCCTTATTAGCCCTTTAGCCTAAAGTACTTATAAATCTCAAGGGCTTGGGCCCTGCCTACTAAGGGTACTTCCATAAGTTCTTCTACACTTGCTTTTTTTATATTAGAAAGACTTTTAAAGTGCTTATATAAATTTGTTCTTGTTTTTTCACCTACTCCTTTGATATTATCTAGTTCTGATGTTTTCATAGTATTTTGCATAAGCTTCCTATGATAATTTATGGCAAATCTATGGGCTTCTTCTTGAATTTCGTAAATTAATTTATAAACTGGCTCACTTCTTTTTATAAATATTTCCTCACCTTGGTAGATAATAGCTCTAGTGGTGTGCTTATCATCTTTTACAAGCCCTGCTATTTCTATATCAAGCTTAAATTCATTTAGGATTTCTAGGGCTGATGATACTTGACCCTTACCTCCATCCATTAAAATTAAATCTGGCATATTACCAAATCCTGTCGTAGTATTGCCTTTTTCCATTTCTTTGATACCATTTTTAAATCTACGAGTTAATACTTCTTTTAAAGAACCATAATCATTTGGACCTTCTATAGTTTTTATTTTAAATTTACGGTATTCCTTTGGATTTGGGTGTCCATCTTCAAAAACCACCATGGATCCTACTGATTGAACGCCTGATGTATTTGAAATATCATAGCATTCTATACGTTTTATCTCTGGCATATTTAAAATTTCTTTTAATTGGTTGATACCAGCAGATTTTTTGCGGTCTTTTTTTTCTACCTGTTTTTCGTATTTGATACGCATATCATTGGCATTCGTTAAGGCCATATTTACTAACTCTTTTTTCTTGCCCAATTTTGGCTCATGGATTAGAACCTTGCTACCGCGTTTTTGATTTAAAAATTCATTTATAGGTGTTAGGTCATCAGGCTCAAATTCTATTAAAATTTCTTTAGGAACATACATGATATCTAGGTAAAATTGCTTGATAAATGATGACATGATTTCTTTGTTGGTTTCTATATAGTCATTTTTGATTATAAAGTGCTCACGTTCTACAATTTTTCCTTGGCGCATTAAGAACACTTGCATTACTATGGCTGTTGCCCCCTTGCTCATAGCAATGATATCCATATCATCTCCCCTGGTTTCTGTGACATTTTGTCTTTCAGAAATAGTAGATAGGGCCCTATAAAAGTCCCTATATTTTGATGCCATCTCAAAGTTTAACTCAGCACTTGATTCATTCATTTTTTCTAAAACCCATTCAGGGATTTTGTCTGATCTATTTTCTAAAAAAGATTTTACATCATCTATATGATCCATATAGCGATTTTCGTCTTCATCGTGGATACATGGACCCTTACATTTTTTTATAAAATAGTTTAAACATGGCCTATCTAAGGTTTGTCCTTTGTCAAAATCTAGGTTACAAGTTCTAAAAGGATAGTACATGTGAAATAAATCTATGGCGTCATTTACTGCATAGGCATCTGGATAAGGTCCATAATAACTTGCCTTATCATTATAAATCTGCCTTACTTTTTGGATTCGTGGGAATTTTTCATTAGTTATTTTTATATACGGATATTGTTTATCATCACGGAGGACGATATTGTATTTGGGCCTATTTTTCTTTATTAGGTTTGATTCTAAAACCAAGGCCTCCACTTCATTTTCCACTATTATATATTCAAAGTGGTCAATGTGAGAGACCATAGCAAGGACCTTGGCTCCCTTATTTTTATTGTTATCAAAATATTGGCGGACTCTTTTTTTAAGAGAAATAGCCTTACCGACATATATTATTTCATCATCAGCATTTATCATTATATAAACTCCTGGCAAATCAGGTAGTTCTTTAAGTTTCGCCTTTAGTTCTTCTTTAGTCAAATTTGTTTACAACTCTCCTTCAAGTACTCTAAATCTGCTCCTTCTAAGTATGGAGCTAATACTTCTTCACATTTTTGATTGTAGTCATTTATCCAATTTATCTCTTCATTAGTTAGCATATCTACATTAATAGGTCTAGTATCTATTGGTACATAGGTTAGATTTTCAAATTCTAAAAATCTACCAAATTCATTTTCCAATGCTTTTTGAACAACCGCTTGGTTTTCTATTCTTATTCCGTGGCTGTTTGCTATATATAAACCTGGCTCAATTGATGTAAACATGTGCTCTTTAAATTCTATTTCTGATCCAGGTCCGATGCCAAGTCTTTGCGGTCCTTCGTGAACTGTTAATAAGTAACCTACACCATGACCTGTTCCATGGAAGAAATCTTTGCCTGCTTGCCACAATGGATATTTGGCAATGGAATCAAGTCTAGCACCCGTAGTTTTTTCTTTAAATTTAGCTAAAAATAAAGCTATATGAGATTTTAAAACCAAAGTGTAATCATCTTTTTCTGCTTGGTTAAGGGTACCTAGAGCAACGGTTCTTGTAATATCTGTAGTTCCTTCTTTGTAATGAGCCCCAGAATCTATTAAAACCATTCCTTCAGTACTGATAGTTTTTGATCCGACATTAGCTGGTGCATAGTGAACTATGGCAGCATTTTCCTTATAACCCATAATTGTAGCAAAAGACTCTTCTATAAAACTTTCATTTTCAGCTCGAAGTTCGTGAAGTTTTTTACTAGCTACATATTCGTTTAAGGTACCAGTAGTAGCACCTACTTCTAGCCAATTAAAGAATTTCACTAAGGTAACCCCATCTATAATGTAAGCTTCTTTTGTATTAGCAATCTCGGTTTCATTTTTAATAGCCTTCATATTTGTAGTGATATTTATGCCAGTAGAAACTTTTACGTTTGAATTTATAGCATCATAAATAGCCACATTTGTCCTAGCTGGATCTAGGAAAATACGGTTTTTTCCTGGTATATCTTTTAAAAGAGTAAATATATAGTTGTAGGAATGTATTTTTATCTTATTTGCTTCTAAATAATCCTTTGTTTCTCCATCAAGCTTTTCTTGATCAATACACAAATATGCCCTATCTTTTGATATTAGCATATAGCATAGTACAACTGGATTGTAGTCGATATCATTACCCCTGATATTTAATAGCCAGCAAATATCCTCTACTGCTCCTATAAAATAATAATCATAGCCATTTTTATCCATTTCTTCGCGGATACGAGAAAGTTTTGAAGCAGTACTTTCTCCAGCATATTTTTCTTCTAGAATCCATGCTTTATCTTTTCTTAAATCTGGTCGATCTTTCCATAAATCTGAAATATAGTCGATATCAGAAACAAGGGTACGAGATCCCATAGATTCGCTTAATTTCTTGTATTCTCTAACTGAGAAAAGATTTCCATTAAAGGCAATTTTCCCAAATTCATTTACGTTTTCTTCTAAGTATTCTTCTACTGTCGGATAGTCTTCATCACCCATTTTCATAAGTTCAAAGTCTGAGTGAGCTAGTTCTTTTTCTGCTTGCAGAAAGTATCTAGAATCAGTCCATACTTTTGCTTCAGTTGGTGTAACAACAGCTGTACCAGCAGATCCAGTGAAACCAGATATGAATTCTCTTTCTTTATAATGGTCTGATAAATATTCTGACTGGTGAGGGTCAGAGGTTGGTATTATGTAGGCATCAATTTTTCTATCAGCCATTAAGCTTCTTAAATTTTCTAATCTTTGATTAATATTCATATAAACTCCCTTAAAAATTTAAAAAAGTAATTTAGTAAAAATGTTAAAATTTCCTTATTTTATACAGTAATTATACCATTTTGACCTATCTTTGGTAGCTTTGTATTAATTGAATTTTTTGCTAAATCAATTATAATAAAAGCAATGTTTAAAAATATTTAAGGGGTGAGATGAGAAATGAAACTTGGAATTGTAGGATTGCCAAACGTTGGTAAATCAACATTATTTAACGCAATTACAAAAGCTGGAGCACTTATTGCAAACTATCCATTTGCAACAATTGACCCAAATGTGGGCCTTGTAAATGTGCCAGACGAAAGACTAGATGTCCTAGCACAAATTAGTGACTCAAAAAAAGTTGTTCCAGCTGTTATAGAATTTTATGATATAGCAGGTCTAGTTAGAGGAGCATCAAAGGGTGAAGGTTTGGGTAACCAGTTTTTATCAAATATTAGGGAAACTGATGCTATAGTTGAGGTTTTAAGATGTTTTGATGACCCAAATGTAACTCACGTAGATGGATCAGTAGATCCTATCCGTGATATCGAAACAATAAATCTTGAACTAATTTTTGCAGATCTTGAAATGATAGAAAAAGTTTTAGAAAAACGTAGAAAAGTAGCAAGAAATGACAAAGAAGTTGCTAAGGAAGTAGCTGTTTTAGACAAAGTAAAAGAGGTTCTTGAAGAAGGAAAGTCTGCAAGAGTTTTAAATCTAAATGACGATGAGAAAAAACTCCTTCGATCCTACCAACTACTATCAACTAAGCCTATTATTTATGTGTGCAATGTAAATGAAGAGGATGCTGCAAATGATGGAGCTGATAACCCATATGTAGCTAAAGTTCGTGAGTTTGCAGCAGGTGAAAATGCTGAAGTATCTATAGTGTCTGCAAAAATTGAACAAGAAATCTCAGAACTAGATACAGATGAAGAAAAAGAAGATTTCTTAGAAATGCTTGGCTTAAGTGAATCAGGAACTGATAAGGTAATAAAGGATAGTTACAAAACACTAAATCTTATCTCCTACCTAACCACTGGAGAAATGGAAACTCGTGCTTGGACTATAAAAGATGGGACTAAAGCGGTAGATGCTGCTGGAAAAATCCACTCTGACATATCCCGTGGTTTTATAAAAGCTGAAATAGTTTCTTATGAAGATTTGGTAGATAGTGGTTCTATCAATGCAGCACGCGAAAAAGGCCTTTTAAGAATGGAAGGCAAGGACTACATCATGAAAGATGGCGATGTAGTGAACTTTAAATTTAATGTATAAGGTTAACTAATGAAAAAACAAGGAAAACTAATAGTTCACACAGGCTCCATGTTTTCAGGAAAAACTACTTCCCTATGGCGAGAATTATACAGGATGAGGATAGCAAATTATAAAATTGCTGCCTTTAAACCAGCCGTAGATAATCGTGATGATGAGAAAAAAATAGTTTCCCATGACAATTTAGAGTTAGATGCTATAAAGGTAGAAAACCTAAATGATGTTTTGGAGTATGCCACAAATCACGAATTGGATGCTATAGGTATAGATGAAGTGCAATTTTTCCCCAATGATCCTACAGAAGTAATAGATATTCTTAATGAACTAATGGATAAAAATATTACTATTGTAGTTTCAGGTCTAGATATGGATTATAAAACTAGGCCCTTTGAAATCATCAAAGAAATAATGCCCATAGCAGATGAGCTAACCAAACACCATGCCATTTGTGCAAATTGTGGCGAAGACGCCTGGGCCTCATACAGAAAATCTACCGACGAATCAAGAATCCAAATCGGTTCAAAAGATAAATATGAGCCTCTTTGCAGGGAATGCTACAACCAAATGATGAGTGAAAGAGAAAAAACTAAAAACCAAATAACATTAGAATTAGGTGAAGATGCCTAATTCTTTTTGTTTGAAATAAAAAAAATTTATTAGACTAATATATTAATAAGGAAGAGTACATATGAAAATAGCTTTAGTATACGCAGAATACGAAAACATGACAGATGAAATTAGACAGGTAAATCCAAATGCAGATAACATTATGGAAAATATGCTATCATCTATCAAAGAAGCCTTAGAATCTAAAAATCACGAAGTTTTTGAAATTCCAGCTAATATTGATATGATGAGAAATATTATGGAAATAGAAGACTTGGATGTAATATTTATCCACTATGACCCCTTAGAAAACTTAAAACTACAAGGAAACGTATTTGCAGCCCTAGAATTACTAGGCATACCTATAGTAGGTAGTGGTATGCTAGCCCAAGCTACTGCCCTATCAAAGGAAACTGCAAATCTTATCTTAGCTTCTCACGGTTTACCAATAGTAAAATCTCAAATTTTATTTTCTAAAGATGATGAGTTAAAAGAAGAATTAAAAGAATCCTTCCCTCTATTTGTAAAACCAGAATCAGAAGCAGTGTCAGTGGGTATTAGAAATGATTCTTATGTAGAAAATGAAGAAGAATTGGAAAATACATTAGACAGAATTTTTTCAGAAGTAAATCCACCTATAATTATAGAAGAATTTTTACCAGGTAGAGAATTCACTGTAGGTGTTCTAGAAGATATGGGAGAATTAAAGGCCCTTGAAGTTACAGAAATAACTTTTAATCCAGAAAGTGGTGTCAGCTTTAGAACAAAAGATGTAGTAAAAAATAAATGGACTATCAAAACTACACCGGCTAAAATAGATGAAGAACTAGAACTAGAAATGAAATACCTAGCTATCAAATCATTTAAAGCAATGAATTGTGACACCTATGCAAGAATTGATATTAGGCTAAACGCTGATGGTGAACCTTACATAATGGAAATAAATACCATGCCAGGCCTATCAAAAACTACTTCTCCATATGTCTTAGAAGCAAAAGCATCTGGCATAGAATATGAAGAATTAATTAATAAACTAGTAAGATCTGCCTACCATAAGGGTGCAGATAGCAAAAAACTAGGTATAGGCAAATTTTAATAGCAAAAAAGCAGGATCTATTTAAAAATCCTGCTTTTTTTATGCCTTAACTTTTTGCTAAATATTTATTGTTTTTATAATAATCATAGTAAACTATTAAGCTAGTAACAATTATTGTTATGATTAAAACTATTTTAAAGTTATCTATTTGGATTGGCAAATAAAATGCATCTCTTAATTCATAGGAAACTCTTGGAAACTTGCCAAGCATAAAGGCAAGCACCATAATAACTTCACCAATTAAAATAGCTTTTATAGACTTAAAGTTTCCTCTTATCATAAGCACTAGCATAAATATAAAACTAGCATAGACAATGTGTCTGGCATGGATTCTCATATCTAGCCAAATACTTAGGCTAATTAAACTAGTTGCTAGGGTAAATAAAACAATTGAACATAAAAAATACCTTGCAATTTTTGCTAAAGTTTCCATTATCCTCTAAGTGAGTAAACTATAGCAACTGGTGTTCCATCTGCTGGAGCTAGTTCTTCATTTAAACCAAATTCAACAATTTTTGTTTTTTCTACAGAACCAAATGGATAGTTAGCATTTGACGAAATACCTACTGTACAAGAATCTAGGCAAGATAAGCAACCTGTTTCCTTTTCATTTGATCTATCAAGGTTACCTGTAAATCTTAAGTCAACACCTTTTCCATTTGGATCTACGATAAAGTCATTTACATCAACCCCATCTTCGTTTCCTTCCCAGTAGAATGTAACATCTAATGGTGTACCTTCAGATGTTGTTTCTTCTGCATTTTCTGGAGTCATATTATCACCCGGTTCTGCACCGATGTCTAATAGAGCTTGATGGAAATCAGCTGGAGCAGTTTGAGAAATAAATACTGGTTTGTCTCCAAATTTACCTGTTTCAGATACTACTAAGTGTCTAGTTGACTCAGTAAGGAACTTACCATTAAAGTTTGCGTAAACAGTTACAGTTTGGTTTTCTTCATCAACTACTATATTGTTGTCTTTACTAACACCTTTAACTTCTTCTGCAACTTCTGTACTATCATCGGTTGTTTCTACAGTTTCTGTAGTTTCAGTTTCATTTACAGCTGCATCTTCTGCTGGTGCTTGCTCTTGGTTTGAACAACCTGTTAGTATAGCTCCTGTTAAAGCTAAGCTTAAAAACAAATTCTTATAATTTTTCATATTACTCTTCTTATATAAAATGTTATTATTTATATAATCTATATTACCATGCTTTATAAAAAAATACAATAATTTAACAACAACAAACTTCTCCCCTTCCTCGAGCATCTAAGCTACTAAATCTAGTACTATCACAACCGGCAAAGACACCAAAGTGATTATCTCTATTTCCAATAATTTCAAAATATTTGCTATACCTAGTTTCTTCTAACATTGCAGCTGTATTTCCACACACTAATTCTGCTTTATTTTTAAAGAATCTATGGTGGTCATCTAGATCAAAAAAGTTGTCGTTTTCTTTTATTCCGCCTTGATAAATAGCAACTTGGCCATAGTTCTCACATATATCTTCTATAAAGTCTGGGATTTTAAAGGCACTTATGGTATCAGAATAAAAGTTGATATTTCCTACTAAATTTTCTATTTTCTTATTACCTATACTTTGTTTTGCGCTTGATAGGTATCTAAAATCAGTCCAACCTATTTTAGTCATTAGCCTTCTAAAGTCTTCTCTATACATAGCTCCACCCAGGCATTCTCCTCTTAAGATTTCATTTTGGCTAATATCTTCTGGAATTCTTCTATCAGCAAAAATATCTGAAAAATATAACTCTCCCCCACGTTTTAAAACTCTCCATATTTCTTTAAAAACTTCTTCTTTAAATGGAGATAGGTTTATAACGCAGTTTGAAATAACTACATCAATAGATTCATCCTCTATGTCAATAGATTTTAAATCTTCTATGTACCCTTTATGAAACTCTACATTCGATTTACTATAGCCAAATTTTTCTGCCATTTCATCTTGGTATTTATTAGCAATTTCTAATTGGCTATCTGTCATATCAACACCAATTACCCTGCCATTTTCACCAACAAGTTTTGACAAAATATAGCAATCTAATCCTGTCCCGCATCCTAGGTCTAGAACAGTTTTGCCTTCTATAGCCTTTGGTATAGGTGAACCACAGCCGTAAAATCGGATAATAATTTCATCTGGTAATTCTTTTCTAATTTCTTTTAGGTAATCTGGCATAGCATCACGGGCACATGCACAAATATTTGTTTGCATTTGCCCTTCATCTTCTGTAGTGATTTTACTATAATAATCACTTACTTTTTTCCTTAAATCTGTCATTAACTCTCCTTATTTAATATATTCTTTAGAAGTAACCTACTCCAAGGAGCCTCCTCAGGAAGAGCCCGCTCCTGCTGTACAGCTATAGCAATGATTTGCGGTAATTATCTGTCTATTTTCCAAATCATTTGCAGTAATATCGAATATAGTTTTATTTTTACCTTTTATACCAAGGCCTAGGGATAGGTTAAAGTCACAATCATGAATAGTTCCATCATAATCAACTGATAATGTTGACCTACACATGACCTCTTCTACCACTTCATCATTAAAAGAATTATATAAACGATTCATATATCTAGCTAAGTTGCGTGATTTATCTAACCATCTGCCAAAATTTCCAATGGGAGAATTTGTTATTGCAAATAAATCGTTAAATACTATGCCATAATCATCTCTTAGCTTTACTCTATAAACTTCCTCTAACTCTTCTTCTGATTGAGGAATCATTGCTCCAGAAGGGTTGTAAACTAGGTTTAAATTTAAATCAGGATCTTTACCATAACCTAAAGCATTTAAAATTTTTAAAATCCTTATAGAATCTTCAAAAACTCCTAGGCCCCTTACCTTATCAGTTTTTTCTCTTTCATAAAAAGGTAAACTTGCTATAATATCCACCTTATGGTCTCTTAAAAACTGAGGGATATCTTCGTATTCTTTTTTGTTATAGATAGTAAGATTTGACCTAATCATTACTTTTTTACCAAGCTTAGTAGCTTCTTCTACTAGGTATTTAAAAACTCCACTCATTTCTGGAGCTCCACCAGTAATATCTACCGTGCTAAAGCCATAAGATTTTAATAACTCTATACATTCTCTAGCTACATCTATAGTCATATCTTCTTTGCGAGTGGGACTACAAGAAAGGTGGCAGTGCTTGCAAGCTAAATTACAAGTTCTGGTAATATTTAATTGGAGGGTGTCAATTTTATCTTTAGTTTTTATCTTATAGCCAACCCTATCATCAAATCTTGCTACGGCTTGATTTACTTTCTTAAAATAATGCACTTAAAATTCCAAATCATCTATAATATTTTTCATTTGAACACTAGTTACAAGGGTAATGCCTGCTTGCATAGCACTTGCTACATGAACTGCTTCCATCATTTCTTCTTTGCTAAGACCTAAATCTAGGCATTTTGTTGTATAAGCATCTATACAATATGGACATTTTTCTGCATGGGCTACTGCAAGGGCTATCAATGCCTTTGTTCTTACAGAAAGTTTTCCCTCAGCCATGACATTTCCATAATAATTTATAAAATTATCCCAATGTTCCTTGTGTAAATCAGCTAGGTCACCGTTATTAAACTTATCTAAATCTGATGTGTTAAAATATTCGCTCATCTAAGTCTCCTTATCTTTTATTTATACATTATGTATTAGATATAATTATATAATATATAAAAAGTTTGGCTAATTCTTAATTTTCAAAAAATTTACAAAAAAGTCCTAGGAATGTATCCTAGAACTTAATTTTCAATTATTTTTATATTTTTATTTATATAATCCTTATTAAAGATTTTATAGTAAGTATCAAAGTACTCATCAATACCAGCATCTTTAGTGGTAGCCATAAGTTCCATTTCTATACCAAAATAATTAACTTGTCCATCCAAAACTTTATAGCTGTTTTTGAGATAGAAATCTTTTCTCTTTTTTCTTAAATCATAGTCATCAACTTTTTTTAAATTTGTACTTTCAATTTCAACTATTAAATCATCATATTTTTCTTTTAATAAAGCTAGAGCCTTTGTCCCTAAGCCCTGGCCCCTATATTTTTCTTCGATAGCAAAATATGAAAGTAAATGAAGGTCTTGGTTTAAATAAATAACTGCTAGTCCAATCTTTTTACCATTTACTTTTAAAAAATTAATATCTATTAGATTTTTATCGTTAAGCTCGTATAGGCTTTGTATGGCTACTTGCTCTTCTTTTAGAAAAGCAGTTTTATATAAGTTCTCAAAGTAACTTTTATCAGTTGGACTTGTTAAATTTAAAGATTCTACTTGCAAGAAAGACCCCTACTAAAATTTATATGCTTCTATAAATGCTAGGTCTTCTTCTGTTAATTCATATTTACTTTGATCAGTAATTATTTCTGGTCCGTCTTCGTGAATAATTAATTGGTGTTCAAATTGACAAACATTTGAGCCATCTTTTGTTTTTGCTACCCAGCCATTATCTTCAAGTTCCATTGGCCAGTTGCCACTTGCAATCATTGGCTCGATTGTAAATACCATACCTGCTTGGATGCGTGGACCTCTGTGAGCCTTGCCGTAGTGTGGTACTTGTGGGTCTTCGTGCATTTCTTTACCTATACCATGACCTATAAAATCACGGATAACTGAAAAATCATTCTCTACTTCTGCATATTCTTGGATAGCATGGCCTATATCACCTATTCTATTGCCAACTTTTGCTTCTTTTATAGCTTTATTTAATGATTCTAAAGTCACATCCATTAATTTTTGGTCACGTTCTGCTAGATTACCAATAGCATATGACCAACAAGAATCAGCAAGTCCTCCCTCATATTCGATTACGTTATCGATAGAAACAATATCTCCTTCTTTTAAAACATAGTCTCCTGGAAAACCGTGGCAGATTTCATCATTTACTGATATACAAAGAGTATAAGGGAAACCACCATATCCTAGTTGGGCTGGCACTGCGTTTTTGTGATCTACTATAAATTTGTTAGCAAAGTCATCAAGCTGTTTGGTTGTCATACCTTCTTTGATAACTTTTTGGATAGCAAGATGAGTTTGGCAAAGTATTTCTGCAGCTGCCCTCATCTTTTCAAAATCATTTTCTGTATATAATCTAATCATATTTACCTTTCAATTAAAATAAAGCGACTAAAAGTCGCCCTATTCTTACATTTTCTTTGTTGCTATATAAGTGTATTTATCAGATGAAATTTCTGGTTTTACATCCCACCCACTTGCCATAGCAAGTGATTTTCCTAATTCATCGATATAATACATTATTATACCAGCATCTATTAAGTTTACATCACCTTTAAAGTCTTCGATATATAAGTTTATTTCATCATCAACTATTACAAATCTCCAAGGTTGTTCATTGTGGGTTGATGGAGCAAATTTTGCATAATCAAAGATATCATTTAGTCCTCTTTGTTCTAGGTCTTCATCTGTTGCTTGAGTATCAAAATCTCCTAGAAAAACTAAATCTTCTGTAGGTTTTCTATCGTCATATCTTTGTTGGCGAACTTCATCATTTAGTGGATATCCAACTGCTAAAAGTAAGTTGACATCTCCATCAGTAAAGTTAAAGGCAGATTGTTTTACTGTAGTTTCTACATCTGAAACTGTAATCCAGCATGATCCAAGTCCTAGTTCGTTTAATCTTGTAATGATTTCTTCCATGCCGTAAGCACCTTTTACTATAGATGCAGGGTTATTATTTAAAGTATTTAAAGCAATATAAGCTGGAGCTTTAATCATGATTCCTCTGTAGCCAGCTACCCCTTCAAGGGATTTGTATACAGATTCTCCATCTGTATTTACTAAAAATGATAAGTCCTCTTTACCTAATTTTTCGGCTTCAGCCTCTACAATTTCAAATATTTTTTTTGTAGTATTTTCATCTAAGTTTTTATCTTTATAATCTCTAGTTGAAGTTCTAGTCTTTAAAAAATTTGTTGTAAGCATTGTTACCCCCATATATGTATTCTAATACAATTTTACCATACTTTTATAAAATTTTATATGGTATGATATTTGTATGAAATTAACAGACAAACAAAAACTTGCAGCAAATCACAAAAATGGGCCTTGTCTAGTCCTTGCCGTACCAGGGGCTGGAAAAACAACTATGCTTTTAGAACGTATAAAAGTTTTATCAAGCAACATCGATCCTTCAAATATTCTTTCCCTCACTTTTTCTAGAACCCAAGCTTTAGATATGAAAAATAGGTTTGAAAAAGAAAATGAGGCCAAGTCAAACTTTCTGACTATCCATGCCTTTTGCTACCTGATTATTAGAAACTATTACAAAAAAGCTAATAGAGAGTTAAAAATCTTAGAAAGTGATGAACTTTACAATAAGTACAACCTAGTTCAAAAAATATATTTTGACATCAATAGTAAGATTATGTCCTCAGAGGATTTGAAAAACTTTTTTACAGAAGTTGGCTACATGAAAAACAGCATGGTTGGTACTTCTTATCTTAAAAATTCACAGATAAAAAACATAGAAAAAATATACCTAAACTATGAAAATTTTAAAAAGGAAAATTCTTTTATCGATTTTGATGATATGCAAGTATTAGCCCTTAAGCTAATAAATGAACATCCAAAGCTACTTAAGTCTATTAAAAATAAATATAAATACATACAACTAGACGAGGGCCAAGATACCTCCCTCTTGCAATTTAAATTAATTGAAAAAATAATTTATCCAGAAAATAATCTAATGGTTGTAGCAGATGATGACCAATCCATATATTCTTTTAGAGCTGCTGAGCCAGAATATTTATTAAATTTTAAAAATACTTTTCCTAGTGCAAAAATAATTACTATGGATGAAAACCATAGGTCTCAAGCAAATATTGTAAAAGTAGCTGGTGATTTTATAAGTCAAAACCAATTTAGGTATGAAAAAAACTTATTTACCAACAAAAAACCTACTAACAAGGTCCATAAGTATAAAGCTTATGATAGCAAGGAAGAATTTTCCTATATCCTAAAACATTTTGAAAAAGATAAAACCAATGCCATTTTATATAGGAATAATATCTCTGCTCTAAACTTAGTTTCTTTTCTAATGGAAGAAAATATAGATTTTTCCATAAATAATGGATCTAGTGATTTTTTTGATTCAAAAATCTTAAAAGACATGATTAATATCATTAACTTTTCTAATGATTTTTATAATATAGAGATTTTTTCAGAGATTTATTATATGATACATTCATATTTATCCCGTGAAGAAATAGAAAAACTTAATCTAAAACCAATAAACTATACAGTTTTTGATTACCTCCACGAATATATAAATGATGAAAAAGCCTATGGTCTTTTAAGAAAAGAAAAAGAGTTTAAAAACTTAGCAAGTATGGATTTAGATAAGAAATTTTCCTATATCTATAACAAGATGGGCTATAGAGAGTATATCAAAATGTTTTCTAATAAGCATTATGAAGTCGTAATAAACAAAGACCTATATGTAGAAAGCTTGGTCAACTTTGCTAGAGGTCTTTCAAGTTTAGATGATTTTTACAAAAAAATTGAAGATTTTGAGAGGATTTTAAATAAGAGAAAAAAATCAAATATCATCCTTTCCACCATTCATAAGGCTAAGGGGCTTGAATATGACAAGGTCTTTGTAATAGATTTAGTAAAGGGAGAATTTCCCATACTTTTTGATTTTAAAGATAAAACTCTTAAACTTGAAGAAGAACGAAGAATGTTTTATGTTGCTATGACTAGGGCGCGTGAAGATTTGTATTTAATTACTTTAAAACATCGTAATAACCATAAGGTCGAACCATCAGAATTTTTTAACTATATTAAAAAATAAATATTTTGGGTATATACAACAATGAAAGCGAAACTTAGAGCTTTTAAAGGAGATTAATTAAATGAAAAAAGTAGCAGTACTAATTGAAAATAGATATGAAGAACCAGAACTAATTTATCCTTATTGGAGACTTAAAGAAGATTATGAAGTTACTCTTGTAGGTACAGAAGCTGATACAGAATATGTAGGAAAAGCTGGTGGCTACAAAATGAAATCAGATATTGCAAGTTCTGATGCAAAAGCTAGTGACTTTGATGCAGTATACATTCCAGGAGGATTCTCACCAGATGGTATGAGACAATCAGAAGATACTGTAAATTTTGTAAAAGAAATGCATGAAGCTGGCAAACTAATCGGTGCTATCTGCCATGGTCCATGGGTTTTAGCAGAAGCTGATATCCTAGATGGAGTAAAAGCTACATCAGTAAAAACTATTAGCACAGATATTAAAAATGCTGGTGCAAACTGGGTAGATGAAGAAACAGTTGTAGATGGGAACATCGTTACAGCAAGAACTCCAGAAGATCTTCCAGCTCACGTTACAAAATTTGTAGAAGAACTTGGAAAATAATATAAAAATTAAAGCCCCTAGTTTGAGCTGCACCCCAAAATCCGGAATACGGATGGAGGGGTTTTTTCATGCCAAAAT